>ENA-OWPI01000013-OWPI01000013.1-marine-metagenome-genome-assembly--contig:-NODE-13-length-261818-cov-8.134522_pt1 | contig 261818 bp, 232 predicted proteins | sample MGYA00238138_ERZ651775 | MGnify/ENA primary metagenome ERZ651775 (study PRJEB26906, sample SAMN06265043) | marine metagenome | isolation source: Helgoland LTER site | place: Germany:Helgoland, sampling... | reverse complement strand
GACTTTACGATAGGAGAGGTAGTTATAAACACCGGAACCGATGGAACCAATGACCTAACGCAAGGTTTTCATCAAACCAACTGGAACTTTGTAGGACTGGAGGATCATGCTCCGAGCTATGAAGCTACCATTTTTCCCAACCCAACATCAGAGGTATTAAACATCAGAACAAGCACGTTCGAGAATGTGACCTACACACTTTATGATGCACAGGGAAAACTCGTATTGCAGGACATTCTTTCTGCAGAACAAACACCCATTCAAGTAAGTCAATTAGCTCCAGGAAGCTACTCACTAACTTTGAATAACCAAACACAAAATTTAAAAACATTTAAACTTATTAAACTCTCGAAATAATGAAAAAACTAATACTATCATTTGTTGCAATAGCAACAATTTCACTAAGCTCTTTTGGGCAGGCTCCAGAAGGGTTTAAATACCAAGCAGTTGTTAGAGATGCTGGCAACACCATTTTAAACAACCAAGCCGTTGGCATGCGAATGACGATCCAGCAAGGTTCTATAGGCGGAACAACGGTTTACCAAGAAACATTTGCACCCACAACCAATGGTTATGGTTTGGTAAACCTTGAAATAGGAAGCGGAACAGTTGTAAGTGGAGACTTTACCACCATTGATTGGGCAAACGGACCTTACTTTATCGAAACTGCTGTTGATATAACAGGAGGTACAAGTTACGCAGTAATGGGGACAAGCCAATTAATGAGTGTTCCTTATGCTTTGTATGCAAAAACATCAGGAAATGGAGCGGGACCAGTTGGTCCACAGGGACCAGCAGGGAACGATGGAGCAACAGGACCACAGGGACCAGCAGGAAACGATGGAGCAACAGGACCACAAGGACCGGCAGGGAACGATGGAGCAACAGGACCACAAGGACCGGCAGGGAACGATGGAGCAACAGGACCACAAGGACCGGCTGGAAACGATGGAGCAACAGGACCACAAGGACCGGCAGGAAACGATGGAGCAACAGGACCACAAGGACCAGCAGGGAACGATGGGGCAACAGGACCAGCAGGAACATATACAGCAGGAACTGGAATTGATATTACAGCAGGTGTAATTAGTGCAACTAGCTCAACAGCTCCAGAATACTTAATGGTTAGTCCAGATGCAATTTCAGCTGGTTATGTAAGTTTTGGAAGTGCTTCTGCAGTAAATGGAATTGCATATAATTCAGCGACGAACGAATTTACTCTAAAAGCAGGTAAAACATATATGCTTGACGGTGCTGTATATATGCACACAACAACTTCATCTAATACATATTCTTATGTGTTCTACGACAAAACAAATAACGCTAGTATAGGAACGGAAGCATATCAGAGAACTGCAGATTACTCAGGAACAATTATTAATCAACCTTCAATGGCGGCTATTGTTACTCCTGTAACGGATATTCAAGTTGGAATTAAAGATATATATGGGTCAACGGGTGGTTTTATTTCTTCTAGAGGTTTCTTTAGAGTAATAGAGATCAAATAGTATTTTGTTTATCAAAGAAAGCGAGTGTTAACCCTTTTATTAGGATGTATAGAATTGCTTTTGCACGGCGTAAAAACTCTCCTAACAAGAGGGTTTTTTTGTATTCTATTTTCTGGAATGGGGTATTGGTTATAACAATTGGATAATCCCAATTGGGTATATCCACCTTATGTATTTTTACTCAAATTTAATGAATCCAATGGACTTTTTATCATCTTAATATTGTTAATGGCAACGTGGGTATATATTTCAGTTGTTTTACTGCTACTATGTCCTAATAAAACTTGAATGTAACGCAAATCAGTCCCAGTCTCTAATAAATGTGTAGCAAAACTATGTCGTAGTATGTGTGGGGTTATCCTTTTATTGATTTTCGCTTTTTTCGCGGAGTTATGAATAATGTTTGCAATGCTTGAAGATGAATATTGTTTGCCTATCATCCCTTCAAACAAAAAGAATGTTGGTTTATATTTTATGAAATATTCCCGTAAATCATTTAATAACATCGGACTTAATAATGTTATTCTATCTTTCCCCCCTTTTCCTTTAAGTACATTAATGACCATTCGCTTGCTATCAATATCTTCTATTTTTAGATTAATCAACTCCTGTAAGCGCAATCCGGCCGAATACAATAAACTTACAATGCATTTGTGCTTGATATTATTCGTGTTGTTAATAATCATCTGTACTTCTTCCGCACTAATCACTTTAGGTAAGCTTTCTTTTTTTCTAGGCCGTTCAATCGAGTAAAAACGATTGGGCATTTCCATGACAACTTCATAGTAAAACTTAATACTATTGATCATTTGATTGATGTAAGAATCGGATCGATTTTCATGTACTAGACTTTGTAAGTAATGTCGGATTTGCTCTTCGTTGATAGAAAGTAATTCCGATTCTTCGTGTGCATTTATGAATCGTTCGAACATTAAAATGTATACGCGAGCTGTATTCATTGAATAATGCTTTAGTTCAAGTTTTCTCAAGAATTCTTCGGGACATGATTTATAACCAACAGCCAATTCTCTATTCCGATAAGTATCAACGGTTATCGTTTGATTTTCATTCGTTAATTTTCTTTTGGTGGAGAAAGACGAAAGGTTAATCCACGCGACCCCTTTGAATGTTGAGAAAATCAAATTAAAATTTTGGGGAGTGTTTGGGGTATAGACCATTCCAAATTTTTGACTCCATTTTATGTTTGGCAGTCCTTTAATGAGTGCATGAATTACCTTATCAGGATAAAACTTTAAACCAATTTGTTTTCTACCATCAATGAGAAGATGTTTTAATGCAATATTCTTTTTTATGTCGTTCATACAACAAACATCCTACAGAAAAAATACCTATTCGGTTAATAACCGATTACTGTCGTTTGTGATTCGGTAATTTTTAAAATAACCATTCAATTATTTGTTTCATATTAAATAAACTCTTTAGTTGAAATATATTCTTTTGGCCAATCCTTCTCCATTTCTAAGATTAAAATATCTTTGTTTAAAATAAGTCACATTGAACAAGCATCACCAATATTTCATATCAGGCATCGGAACGGACGTTGGTAAAACAATTGTTAGCGCAATCGTGTCCGAAGCATTGGAAGCGACTTATTGGAAACCTATACAAGCCGGTGATTTGGTCAATTCCGATTCTATTAAAATTAAAAATTTAACAGAGAATGTCACTGTTTTAAAAGAAGGAGTTAAGTTATCTCAAGCAATGTCTCCTCATGCAGCTGCGCGTATTGATGGTGTCAAATTGGGTGTTTTAGATTTTTCATTGCCTAAAATTGACGGTAACTTTATCGTAGAAGGAGCCGGTGGATTGATGGTGCCATTAAATTCTGATGGATTGATGATTGCTGATATAATCGAAGAATTTAAACTGCCCGTAATAATTGTGTCAAGGCATTATTTAGGGAGTATTAACCATACACTATTAACAGTTGAAGTTTTGAAAAATAGAGGAGTAGTAATAAAAGGAATTGTCTTTGTCGGGCAAGAAAATAGAGACACTGAGGAGATTATTTTATCTACTACAGGATTAAAAATGATTGCACGAATTCCGGAAGTTAACGTCATAACAAAAGAATTCATAAAAGAGCAAGCCAATTTGTTTTCTCTAGATTAGAAAAGCTTTGCATTGTAAATTGAGTAAAAGAATTAAGATTAACCGCAAAACAAGCTAACATGTCAAATAGAATAGCACTTAGAATTATTGAAAAATCGGATTTGGATTTTTCTCATGAGTTGCATTCTTTTCCAGAAGTTGATAAGTACAATACGCTTGGTATTCCTAAAAGTATGAAGGAATCGAAGACAATGTTGACATTTTTACTTGACAAGCTGAAAGAAAAAAAGATTTCAAATTACACTTTTACTATTTTAGACTCTAAGAAGAATAGAATTGGTTTAATTGCTTTAAATCTTTCGAGAGAAAAGATGCAAAGTGCTGAAGTTTGGTATAAGCTGCATCCGACATATTGGGGAAATGGATTTGCTACTGAGGCATTAAAATTAGTGCTTGATTTTGGTTTTGGAGAATTGAATTTACATAGAATTACAGCCGGTTGTGCTACTGGTAATGTCGCATCAATAGCAGTGCTGGAAAAAGTTGGGATGAAAATGGAAGGTATTTGCAGAGAAATACTCCCATTAAAGTCAGGTTGGTCAGATAATTATGAATACGCAATTTTGAAATCAGACTTTAATGAAACGAAAAATGATACGCTTCAAAAGAAGGATAAAGAGCATGTTTGGCATCCATTCACCCAGCATCTTACGGCAAACGAACATTTAGAAATTAACAAAGCAAAAGGAGTTTTTTTAGGCGATTCTAAAGGGAACACTTACATCGATGCAAACTCATCTTGGTGGGTAAACACTCATGGTCACGGACATCCTCATATAGCAAAAGCAATAAATGAACAATTTACCAAATTAGATCATATTGTTTTTGCTGGTGTAACTCACGAAAAGGCAGTTGAATTAGCTGACCGAATTACTTCACTTCTTCCTTCGCATTTAGAAAAAGTGTTTTTTTCGGACAACGGCTCAACTGCAGTTGAAATTGCAATAAAAATGGTTGTACAGTATTTTCACAATAGAAAAGAGAACAAACATCGTTTTATGGCACTTCAAGGTTCTTATCATGGTGATACTTTTGGCGCGATGTCACTAGGGCAACGTGGGTATTTCAACAAGCCATTTGAAGCGTATTTTTTTGATGTAGACTACATCGATTTTCCTGCGCAAAAGAATGAAAAAGAGGTCCTACTCAAGGCTGAATCGCTCTTCTCGACAGGAGAATTCGCAGGATTAATTGTTGAGCCTTTAGTCCAAGGAGCTTCGGGCATGAGAATGTATTCTGCAAGGTTCTTAGATCAACTGACGGAGTTGGCAAAACAACATGATGTGCTTATTATTTTTGATGAAGTGATGACTGGTTTCGGTAGAACAGGAAAAATGTTTTCAATGGATCATTGCAATAACAAACCGGATATAGTAGCGCTTTCGAAAGGATTAACAGCTGGTGTTATGGCGCTGGGATTAACGGTCGCTTCAAATAAAATTTACGATGCATTTTTGTCTGATGAGGTCGGCAAGGCTTTACTTCATGGACATTCATTTACTGCAAACCCTATAGCTTGTGCTGTTGCATGCGCGAATTTAGATTTATTTGAGAAGAAAGAAACGTGGAAAGGGATAGATAATATTATTCAATGGAATCAAGATTTTTCAAATCAATTGACAGAGCTCAGCTGTGTTAAAAATATACGTCATCAAGGAACAATCATTGCTTTTGAAGTGAAAACAAATGGGGAAAGCAGTTATTTTTCAGATGTAAAAACAGAAGCATATGCCTATTTCTTAAAGAATGGAATTCTTTTAAGGCCATTAGGAAATACTATTTTTATTAATGCACCTTACTGCATCGAAGAGAAAGAATATAAACTAATTACAAGTGCAATTCTTAATTTTTTAAGACATTCGAAATCCTCTTAAATTATGAATAAATATACTTTGTGATTTTTTTGATGAGGTTTCTTCGGCAGTTTAAACTCCTAACTTGCCCTTAACGATACAATACGTATTCAGCTTCCCACGTCCCAATTTCATTTTACCATTAACATAAGAATAGAATTGATAGCCATATTCTTCCAGAAACGCCGTGCTTTCTTTACAAATTGATTCAATAAGAATAATTGGAAGGTGTTTTTCAATTGTTGTCTTAGCTCCTTTTAATACTTCTATCTCGAAGCCTTGCACATCAATTTTAATAAAGTAAGGATTCAAGTTAAAACCATCTAGTCGATCAATTTCACATTGTATCTCTTTAACCGTAAGATTTTTCTCGGTGTAATTCCAGAGTCTTGTTTTTAGCCATTCTGCAGCATCGGTGTAATTGAAAGAAGAAAGTCCATCAAACATCCATTTTCGATAGAAAGGCACAAATAAAGTGAGTTCTTCTTTCAAATTACCAATTCCAGAATTATAAAGTTTAACCCTTGGTACATTAACAAAACGCGCACTTAATTTTTTGTAAATAAGTTCATTTGGCTCGAAACCAATAATTGGTGTCTCTGTTTTTGACGTGAGTAACATTGAGTAAATAGCTTCACCACGGTTTGATCCAACATCAATAAAAACTTGATCGTCTCCGGGTGTAAAATTCTTTAATGCGTTAAAATCATATTCATGCGGTTGCTTCGTTAAATTCATTTTGAAGAATTTCAACGAAAACCGCAAATCGTGTAAGGATGGAAAATGAGTCTGTATCGAACGGAAAAATCGTTTCACTAGTAATGAGTTTCACTTTTTAAAGAAGGCAAAGATAACATTAACAATATAAGATACTATAAAATGAGGATGCTAATCCTTAGTTTCTTCAATAGCTTCTTTGATAATTCGGCAAGCATCAAGAACCTGTGTTTCTGAAATGTTTAGCGGTGGAGATAAACGAAAACTGTCAGGATGTGAAAGAAACCAGAACGCAATTAGTCCTTTTTCAAGGCATTTACTGACTACTTTCTCTACACGCTCAAATGATATCATGTCTAAAGCTAGCATCATTCCAATGCGCCGTATTTCAATGATTTCAATTTCAGAGGAGAGCTCAGATTCAATTAGGGCTCCAAGTTTTTCTACATTATTAAAGTTAATTTCCTCTTCCATCACTTCTAAAAATGCGTTAGCTGCAGCACAAATTACAGGATGACCTCCGAAAGTAGTTATGTGACCAAGCATTGGTTCAAAAGTGAATTGATGTAAATTTTCTTGTGATGAAACTAAGGCACCTATGGGCATTCCTCCGCCAAGCGCTTTTCCTAAAGTTAGAATATCTGGAGTTACATTGAAATGCTCAAATGCGAAAAGCTTTCCTGTTCTACCCATTCCACATTGTATTTCATCAAAAATAAGAAGTGCTCCAACCTCAGTGCATCGATCTCTTAGTGTTTTTATGAATTTGGATGATGGCACACGAACACCTGCATCACCTTGCACGGTTTCGATAATTACACACGCAGTTCTTTCAGTAATTCTCTCAAGCTCATCAATCGAATTAAATTCTAAAAACTGAACATCAGGAAGTAATGGTCGATATGCCTGTTTTTTAGTCTCATTACCAGACACACTCAATGATCCATGTGTACTGCCATGATATGATCCTCGAAATGAAATTAATTCGGTTCTGTTCGTAATGCGCTTTGCCAATTTCAGGGCTGCCTCGTTTGCTTCGGTACCAGAGTTAACCGGATAGACTGTATTTAATTTATTTGGTAAAACACTACAAAGACGTTTGCTAAATTCTAATTGAGCGTCTTGAACATACTCACCATAAACCATTACATGTAGATGCCTGTCAATTTGAGATTTAAGAGCATTAATGACTTTGGGGTGATTGTGTCCAATGTTATTAACCGCCACTCCGGCAATCATATCCATGAATGCTTTCCCTTTTTTATCGTAAATGTAGAGACCATCTGCACGATCAACCTCAATTAAATAGGGCGTTTGATTCGTTTGACCCTGAAAAGATAAAAAGTCGTTCGTTTTACTCATGGTTTACTATTATTTCCTCCTAGGGCCTGAACCTTGACGTTGTTTTTTTACGTTTTTAATTTTATCGGTCATTTCGTTAATTCATGGCAACGCGGTATTCCACGTATTTGATTAAAAAAAAGGGTACCTCCAAATTGATTGACAATATGTTTGAATGCTAGATTAGATTTATCACCGTCTTGATTGAATAATTCAATTATTTCTTTGTCATCAAGGCTGTCTATCATATTCTACTTTCTTTGTATCACTTTTAATGCAGCTTTAATTATATCAGGAGTGTCGATGTTGTACTTCGCCAACAATTGATCTGGAGTTCCACTTTCTCCAAAAGTATCATTCACAGCTACGAACTCCTGAGGTTTTGGGTTATTTCTAGAAAGAACTCGAGCGATAGATTCTCCTAATCCACCATTAATCATATGTTCTTCAGCTGTTACGACGCAACCTGTTTTCGCTACAGAAGATAAGACAGCTGCCTCATCTAAAGGTTTAATCGTATGCATATTTATTACTTCAGCAGAGATACCTTGTTTAGCTAATTCTTGGGCTGCTTCAATTGATTTCCAGACCAAATGGCCACAAGCGATAATTGTAACATCGGTTCCTTCTATTATTAAATCTGCTTTCCCAATTTTAAAATGAGCATCTGGTTTGATAAAAATTGGAACTGAAGGCCGCCCAAAACGTAAATAAACTGGTCCTTCAAATTCTGAAATCGCAATAGTTGCTTGTTTTGTTTGATTAAAATCACATGGTACAATAACTGTCATGTTTGGGAGCATCTTCATCATTCCTATATCTTCTAGTGTTTGATGAGTTGCACCATCTTCTCCAAGCGTTAATCCAGCGTGAGAAGCGCAAATTTTAACATTCTTTTTAGAATAAGCGATTGATTGACGAATTTGATCGTAGACACGAGATGTAGAGAAATTTGCAAAAGTACCAGTAAATGGAATTTTACCTCCAACAGTCATTCCAGCAGCCATGCTCATCATGTTTGCTTCGGCAATTCCAACTTGAAAAAATCGCTCAGTAAACTCATCTTGAAAAGCATTCATTTTTAAAGATCCAGTTAAATCTGCACAAAGAGCAACAACGTTTCCATTTCTTTTTCCAGCTTCGAGAAGGCCCTCTCCAAATCCTGAACGTGTATCCTTTTTTCCTAAAACTTCAATTTCTACTGTCTCAATCATAACTTTATTGTTATTGTGTTGTTTGAATTAATTCTAAATGGTTTCTCAACTGTGTATACAGATGATTTTAAATCTTTTTTCCGATAGACAAATTTATATTCTCCAGGTTGAAGATTCCATTGTCCTTTTCTCGAGTTGTCTTTTGCATTGGCTACCCAATCCCATGTTCCATCCACATTCTTAGTGAAAACTTGTCCAGTTATTCCTTTTCCTGCTGAATATTTAAATGTTCCAGGAGCTTTCACATTGATATAAGATGTAGTGCTTTGATTAACTTCCACTTGTACATAAATTCTTGGGAGAGTTAAAATTTCAATGTCATATTTGCCAACAATGTATTTATCGACAGCACCAATTTTCTGAGCATTTAGAGTTCTAGTTCCCCCCGATTTCATAATTCTCAAGTCAAATTGATAAGGTCGACTTGCATTGGTGAATCTAGCTTTTATATAACCCTGTGGAGCATCTACATCGATTGTGTTGTGCTTGTTGCGCGTTATTGATATATTTTTCTTAATGACCTTTGGTATTGTGTTTATAACCAGGTCATAATCGATCATATGGTCAAGAATAAGTGTGTCGGGATTGCCAAATTTATTTATTGTATGCGTAAATGTATATTTTAAATCTGACGTCCCTGCCTTGAATAAAAACATAGTAACATCTGTTTCTGAAGGCTTTGATTGTGTGTCATTTAGATTAATTTGTACTGTCGTGTTAAGCAATGCTTTGTTCACCACATTCTCTAATACTATTTCAAAAGATTCTTTCGTTTCTGCATCTGTATAGCTTCCAATACACTTAAACTTTTCGAGATACGAAAGGTCCATTCCTAAACCAATTACAAATGGGGTAACTTTAACACCTTTGTCGTGAAGTTTTTTCGCTATTACACAAGGGTCGTTATCACATGCTTCAAGTCCATCAGTAATTAGTATGATGATGTTTCTCGATTTTTGATCTGGAAAATCACCTGCTGCAGCTTCTAAAGATCGCGCAATAGGTGTCGTACCTTTTGCGTAAATTGACCTAATTCTCGCTTTAACTTGATTGAAATTGTCACTAGCAAAAGGGACTTCAAGTTTAGTGTCGTTACAATCTTGAAAAGTTGCTGTAATTGGAGACTGATGTCCATAAACACGCAAGCCGATTTCTAAATTCGGCACGTTTTTCAGACCGTCAACTGTTTTTGCTAATAGTTCTTTTGCTGCTTCTATTCGAGTTTGTTCACCCCAGCGTGCATTCATACTATTTGATGCATCAAGAATAAAAAGTATTCTCGTTAAATCTTCTTGTCCATAACTAAATGAAGCAAAGAAAACAAATGCTATAAGTATGAATTTTTTCAATTTAATAATCTCCTAAAGTTTCTTCTAATTGCCCCAGGGCGTTGGTCAATTGCTCCTCGTTTGGTGTTGTTCCATGCCATTTGTGCGTCCCCATCATATAATCAACTCCTTGTCCCATTTCAGTAGTCATAACGATCATAATAGGCTTTCTGTTACCAACGAGACTCTTCGCTTTCGCTAAAGTCGTTTTTATTTCATCAATATTGTGACCATCCATTTCAAGAACTTCCCATCCAAAAGCTTGCCATTTTTGAACAAGGTTACCCATTGGGAGGACGTCTTCAAGATCTCCATCAATCTGACGACCATTGTAATCAATAGTTGAAATTAAATTATCTACCTTATTTGCTGCTGCATATAAAGCGGCTTCCCAAATTTGACCTTCTTGTAATTCTCCATCACCATGAAGCGAGTAGACAATAGAATCATCGTTATTAAGTTTTTTTGTCAATGCCGTGCCAATTGCACAAGACATTCCTTGGCCTAAAGATCCAGAAGCCATTCTTATTCCAGGCAAGCTTTTATCTGTTGACGGATGTCCTTGAAGTCTAGATCCTAATTTTCTGAAACCACTTAGTTCTGAAACAGGGAAGTATCCAGATCTAGCCAGAACACTATACCATACTGGAGAAATATGGCCGTTAGAGAGATAAAAAACATCTTCATTTGTTCCATCCATGTTAAAATTAGCAGCGTTATGCTTCATCTCATCAAAGTATAATGTCGTTAAAAAGTCCGTGCAACCTAGAGATCCACCAGGATGGCCTGAGTTACACTCGCACACCATTCTTACGATATCTCTTCTAACTTGGGATGCAATACTTTTAAGCTCTTTCGTTTCCATTCTTTGTTTTTTTGATCCTTATTTTACTTAATACAAAATTAATTTTAAATCTTATATTTGCAGGAAGAAAAAGCACACAGTTATTCCCAAAATGCAACTATTTATAAACAATGTGTGTCTATTGATTATAAACAATACTATTTTATGAAAACCTTATCAATTATATGTTTTACTTTATTTTTGTCTGCAGTTTCTTTTGGGCAGCAGATTGACAAAAGATTGCTTACTAAGTATAATTCTGAAGAATTGGAACTTATGAAAGTTTCAAATCCTGAAAAGATGGGTCTTTTAGTTTATGCGCTCGATAATGCTATTTACATTATTGATATTCCGAAAGAAAAAAGCCCAGAATTAGTTAGTATCAAACAACCTCAAGCAGGAGAATCGTTTCTTGATCTAGGAATCGAAATAAAGGAGACAAATCAATATTTCAGAATAGAAGGCACTGATAAGATGTTGGTGATGAAATCGGAATGGGTTTTAAATCATGAAATAAACGCGCAAAAATAATGAATAAGTTTTTAAGAATAACAGCTGCTGTAGCCTTGATTTTGACATCTTCAATTGCTACCTATGGTCAGAATGTCGTAATGGGAGATGTTGGATTTTTAGAAAATAATCCTGTGGATTGCAGTACGTTTGGAATAGGAGGGAACAATTTTTTTGATGATGGTGGGGCAGCAAATTACACAGCCAACTTTAACGACACAACTGTTCTTTGTCCGAATTTGACGCAAGGAACAAAAATGACAATAACTTTTGCTATAAATGCAGGTTTTGAGTTTCAGGTGGATCCTACGGATACAATATACGTATTTGACGGGCCAGACGTTTCATCTCCATTGCTAGGAGCTCATAATTCAGGGACAGATCCAAATGGATTTACTTATACAGCATCTTGGGATAATAATCCTTCAGGATGTTTGACATTAGTGTTTGTCTCTGACGGAGGGCCTTCCGAAGGGACTGGATGGATTGCTACTGCTTCTTGTGGTAATCAAAATCAGCCATTTGAACCGCATGCCGTTGGTTATGTGAATGGGGAAACACCAGATGCTATTACTCCAGTTGACACAGGCTTTATCGATTTATGTTTAGGTGATAGTGTTTTGTTAATTGCGCAACCTCTTTTTCAATATTCTTTGGAAAGTACAGGTTTTGGTTATTCACAAAATATAGACAATGTTATTTATGATTGGAATATTTCTGATGGAGAAGCATATCCAAATAATGATTCTATTTGGTTTAAACCTTTGACAAGAAGTGGCTTTTTAGTGGAGTTAAAAATAACTGATGCATTTCCTCAAATAGAAAGAATAATTTTTAAAGTCCGCGTTTCTCAATTGCCAAGTTTTGCTGGAACTGGTCCACTAGAAGATTCAGTCTGCTTAGGTATTAGCACTGAATTGATAGGTGGAGTAACAGCATCGGATACTGTAGGTGTAGATATACCAGCTGGAACTTTTCAATTAGGAGGTTCTTTTGCTGGTTTGACTTTCTTACCTGACGGTTCGGGTGCGCAATATGAAGCTCCAATTGATATAGGAGGTTTTCCAGATGGTTCAACTATTAATAACTCACAAGATTTGAATCAAGTTTGTATTACCATGGAACATACTTATTTAGGAGATTTAGAAATTGCCTTGGAGTGTCCAAATGGAACGCAAGTTACTTTATTAAATTCTTACCCTGATGGTGATGGATTCATCCCAGGAGGAAGTGATGGTATTGAAATAAACATGGGAGATCCAGATCCAGCAGATGGAACTGGTCCTGGCATTGGGTGGGAATATTGTTTCAGTTCTGTCTTTAATACTTGGGGAGATTACCCTACAGAATTAGCAGCTAACAATACCATCCCTACACCCGGAGCTGAACCTGGAGTTTCGCTAAATCCAAATGGAGTTTTCTTGCCAGAAGATGATTTTAATACCTTTGCAGGTTGTCCGGTGAATGGTCAATGGACAATTATTATTCAAGATAATCTTGGGCAAGATGATGGCTACATATTTGAATGGGGATTGTTTTTTGACCCATCTTATTTCCCAGGTTCATCTGGTTATCAAAATACTATTGTTTCTTCTCAATGGCTGCCAGATCCAACTATTGTGTCTGGGCAGAATGACACTGTGTTAATTGTATTACCAGAGGTTACGGGCAATACATTTTACACTTTTGAAGTTACCGATGATTATGGTTGTATTTATGATACTACTGTAGCATTATTCGTAATGCCTTTACCTTCAATTTTCACGGATACTATTGCTTGTGAATTTGGGATGCTTGTAAATGGAACATCTTCTTTTTCTGGTGGAGTTTGGACTGCATCAAGTCCTGATGTTCAATTTAGTGATACATTGGCAAGTAATCCTGCAATATTTACCGACCAATTAGATGGAGTTTATATTGTCACATTTACAGATAACACCTGTAATGAGTCTGTCTCGGCAGAAATAGATTTCCCGCCATATCCTGTTATCAGTCTGTCAGACACTACAGTTTGTGAGGGTGTTATATATTCTATAGTTGCACCAAATGATAATTCTTATCCAACAACCTATTTATGGTCTGATGGAACAGTTGGTCAAACACTTGAAGTTTCTGAACCAGGAGAATATACTGTTGTTTTATCGAATGTTTGCCATTCTGCTTTTGCTTCTTCAATAGTCGATCATCAGCGATGTGATATTGATGCGCCAAATGTTATATCTTTAGCTGAAGGCTCACAAAACCCGCTTTGGTATGCGGATACAGAGGGATTGAAAGAATTTAGTGTATCTATCACCAATCGTTGGGGCGCCATGATTTATCAATGTTCAGAATCATTGGGAAATTGTTATTGGGATGGAAGAGATCAAAAAGGAAACATTGTTGATTCAGGAACTTACTTTTATATTATAGATGCAGTAACACAAGGGAATAAAGAAATTCAAAAGCATGGATTTATTCAAGTAATTAAGTAAGCCAGAAAAGAAATAAACAATTTATTAGAAGTTAAAGGGCAACCGATTCGGTTGTCCTTTTTTCTTTGAAAGAAATTGAGTACATTAATCGTCCAATTTAGTAAAGGAATAATGATGAAAAAGATAGGAGTGAATGGATTTGGTAGAATAGGTCGATACTTCACGAGAATATCTCTTGAAAGTACAACTATAGATGTTACAGTTGTGAATGATTTGGCTGATATAAACACTTTAGCACATCTGTTAAAATATGATTCTGTTCACCGTCGTTTGAAGCATTCATTCAAAATTGAAGGGAATAGAATTGTCTTTGAAAATGGAAAAGAAATTATTTTTCTATCAGAAAGAAATCCTGAAAATATCGAATGGGAAAAATATGGAGTCGAAATCGTCTTAGAGTCAACAGGTATTTTTAGGACAACTGAGGCCGCATCCAAACATTTTATTGGGGGAGCTAAGAAAGTTATTCTGTCATCTCCAGCAATAGATTCAGAAATGAAAACGGTTGTATTAGGTGTAAATGAAGATAAAATAACTGATTCAGATGTAATTGTTTCCAATGCATCATGCACGACCAATTCTGCCGCTCCAGTCATTAGGATTATGAAAAATCTATGTGAGATTGAAAGTATTTATATCAGCACAATTCACAGTTATACATCTGATCAGCGTTTACATGATGCACCGCACGAAGACCTTAGACGAGCGCGCGCAGCCGCTGAGTCAATTGTGCCGACTACAACAGGTGCAGCCAAGGCCTTAGCTAAGATTTTTCCAGAATTAGACGGCAAAATTGGAGGGTGTGGTATACGCGTACCAGTACCTGATGGTTCGATGACGGATTTGACATTTGTTGTGAAGAACCCACCGAGTGTCGATGAAATAAATCAAGCAATGAAATTAGCTGCAGACAATAAACTAAAAGGAATACTGTCTTACACTATAGATCCAATTGTTTCTGCAGACATTATTGGTGACCCACACAGCTGTATTTTTGATTCTAAATTAACCAGTGTAATCGGGAACATGATAAAGGTAGTCGCTTGGTATGATAATGAATCTGGTTATTCCAATCGATTAATTGACTTAATTAGAAGGCTATAAATCAAATTTAGCTACCACTTTGTTACCCAACCGCCTGGGACATCTCCTTTAATGACTTCCAATGCCTTGTAGGCTTCACTTTGAGTTGCAAAAGATTTTGCGCTAACAACAGCGGATGCCCCTTTCATTTTAATAATTGCCAGATAGCCTAGTGCATTTAACTTTTCTACCAATCGCTTTGCGTTAGATTCATTTGAGAATGAACCGGCAATGATTTGATATGGTAATTCTGATGTGTCAACTATCGGCTCTGCGACTTTGGAGTCTTCTGCTTTTACCTCTTCTGTAATAAACTCAGTTAAATTATCATCAGACTCTGTTGATTGTATATTTTCACTTGACTCAATAGTATTATTATCCTCGTTATATGATTGGCTTTTTGACTCCTCTTCAACCATTTCCTGATCATTATTCGTCTCATTTTCAGCCGTTGTGTTTTCCGTTAAAAAAGGAATATTTTCTTTAAGGGTATCATAGTTTATGGCAAAATAAGTTCCGCTAGTAATTAGTAAAACGAGTAGTGTAATTCCTACCCAGAATCCGGTGCCTTTTTTCATTTTCTTTTCCGGTGCTTCAGAGCCTTTCTTTAAATCAGCAAGTTTTTTTAAGGTTTTTTCTTTTGCCTCTTTCTCTAGTATTGTAGGTTGTTTTTCTGCAATTGGGATACTTTTTAAAACTTCTTTTTCCTTAACCTCTTTAACCTTAGCTGACTTTTCTAATTTTACCACCTTCGCAACCTTGATAGGCTCATTAACTTTTTCGACATTCTTATTAGCGGGCTTTTCAATTGCTGTTTTGACTGGGGTCGTTATTTCTTTCTTTTCATCAATTGATGAGCTTGTTGATTTATTCCAATTAGAAAATTCAATATCATCTTGAGTTTTCGAAAAGGTACCGAATTGATACATAACGTAATCTTCGCCTTTATCCAGCTGTGTGATTAATTCCCTTACATATTTTGAAATTAAATTTTTAGCATCGTTTAATTCCCAACCTTCTTTTTCCGCAATATATTTAGCTAGCTTTCCATCATCATGCTTAAGATAAGACATAAACATTATCTCTTCAGTTTCCTTGTTGGTTATTGTTAATGCTCCAAGTCCGGGAATGATAATAGTATTTACAAGCTTTAATATTTCGAGTAAGTACTTGTCCATAATTCAAAAAGGGATTGTTTATTATTCTTAAAGTTAAAACATTTCTGCAAATGAGAAAGTATCCTTTAAACGAATTCCTTTTTCAGTTTCTTGCAATGTACAGCATTCATTAATGGAATCGTGTTCCAAAAAAAGTACAAACTCTTCTTTTGCAGCGAGCTTTAAAAACTTCTCTTTTTCCGAAAGTGTTAATAGGGGTCTTGTGTCGTAACCCATAACATATGGAAGCGGAATATGACCAACACTTGGAAGTAAATCAGCCATGAAAACAACCGTTTTTCCTTTGTATTGAATGTGCGGAATCATCATGCTTTCTGTGTGTCCGTCAACAAAAAGAACATCAAAGTCATTAAAAACGTTTTTCGTAAAGTCACCTTTACGCTCAATAAAACTTAGCTGTCCGCTCTCTTGGATGGGTATAATATTCTCTTTGAGAAAGGATGCTTTCTCTCTCATGTTGGGTTCTGTAGCCCATTTCCAGTGGTTTTTCGTGCTCCAATATTTGGCATTCTTAAAAACGGTATTCAGTCCAGATCGATCTTTGTTCCATTCTACAGCTCCCCCACAATGATCGAAGTGCAAATGGGTCAAGAAAACATCCGTAATGTCATCTATCCCAAATCCTAATTTATTCAAGTTTGGAGCAAGACTGTTCTCATCAGATAAAAAGTAATGCGAGAAAAACTTTTCACTCTGTTTATCTCCAATACCAGTGTCAATTAAAGTTAGTTTATCACCATCTTCGATTAAAAGGCAACGCATTGACCATTCACATAAGTTGTTTTCATTCGGTGGATTTGTTCGTTGCCAAAGAGATTTAGGGACAACACCGAACATAGCACCTCCGTCTAATTTGAAATTTCCAGTATTGAGTGGATGAATTGTCATGAATTTTTATTTATATAATGAGTGATAGTATCATCGAAAAAGAGTGAGCTAGAGGTTTGTTTAGTCGTAATTTCTGGCGAAGGAGTGCCAGAAAGAAATGTTTTCGGACTGGTAATAACCTTGGCTTCATCCCATAAATTTGAATCAATAAATGATTGAAGTGTCTCTTTTCCCCCTTCGATTAATACAGATTGAATGTCTAGCTTATACAATAGGTCTAGTATTGATACAGTATCAATTTTTTCGAGTTGAACAAATTGTATATCTCCTTCGATTTTATTCTTAATTAAATTAATGATAATTGTTTTAGAATCTTTATTGAAGATTTTAAAGTCATTTTTCAAAGACAGATTTGGGTCAATAACAATACGTATAGGATTTTTCCCTTTAACCCGTCTTACTGTTAATGAAGGGTTATCAGATTCGATAGTTTTACGTCCAACCATAATTGCTTGGTGCTCTGAACGCCAAGAATGAACAACTGTCTGAGCTTCAGGACATGAAATCCACGATTGCTTAAAATCATCATTCATCAATTTATTACTTGTCTGTGCCCATTTTAAAAAGACAAAAGGCCGTTTGGTTTTATGAGAAATGAAAAAGTGTTTGTTCAATTCTTTGCATTCTTTTTCAAGCACTCCTTTTGTTACTTCGATATTAGCCATTTCAAGTATTGAAACTCCTTTGCCATCAACATCAGGGTTTGGATCAAGACTCCCAATCACAACTCTCTTAAATTTCGTTTTGACAATCAAATTCACACAAGGCGGAGTTTTACCGAAATGAGCGCAAGGCTCTAATGAAACATAAATAGTTGAGTCAATTAATAGCGATGTATTTTTAACTGAATTAATGGCATTTACTTCGGCGTGTGCCTCTCCATATTGCTGATGATATCCTTCTCCTATGATTAAATCATTGTGCACAATGACAGCTCCGACCATTGGGTTTGGTGCAACAAAACCTCTACCTTGGGAAGCCAACTGAATGCAACGTTGCATGTATAATTTATCATTCTGCACGAGCTAAAGTTAAGATTTTAAGAGGATAGATTCTTGAAAAACTTCTTTTCATTACATTTGGGGATGAATATATTTACAACGCGTCAAAAAATGAGCTATTTATTTAGCTTACCGGTTATAGTTGCTGCTTTAGGTTACTTCGTTGATATTTATGACTTAACCCTTTTTGGTATTGTTAGAATTGAAAGCCTGAATGACCTTGGATTAGATGCGGACAAAGTAGGGGCAATGATTCTGAATTGGCAAATGTTTGGCTTGCTTGTTGGTGGAATATTGTGGGGTGTATTAGGCGATAAAAAGGGTCGATTAACGGTGCTTTTTGGGTCAATTCTTGTCTATTCAGTCGCAAATATTGCTTGTGGTTTCTTGCCTGAAATACAATTTATGGACACAACGACTTTATATTGCATATTGCGATTTATTGCTGGTGTCGGACTTGCTGGAGAGTTAGGAGCTGGTATTACATTGGTCTCTGAATCCTTGCCAAAAGAATTACGGGCAATAGGAACTTCATTGGTCGCTGGTTTTGGACTCTTAGGAGCAGTTGTTGCAAAGTTGACGGTTGGTTTTTCTGGAGACTGGACAATTGCATATTTCATTGGTGGTGGACTTGGCTTGATGCTGTTGTTACTTCGTATAGGTGTGGTTGAATCTGGTGTCTTTAATCATATCAAGGATGATATTCAGGTTAAAAAGGGAAACTTTATTTCTTTTTTTACAAACTATAAACGCTTTGTTAAATACATAAAATGTATAGCAATTGGTTTACCAACATGGTTTTGCATAGGAATATTTGCATTTTTTGGAAATCAATTCGCCGAACCATTAGGGATTCCTGGAAATATTGATCCGGGAGCATGTATAATGTGGGCTTACATTGGGATTTCTGCTGGTGATTTTGCCAGTGGTTTTATTAGCCATCTTTTAGAGTCAAGAAAGAAAGCTATATTTTGGATGTTAATTTTCACCTTATTGGGAGTGATATTATTGCTTTCGGGAGTGGCAAAAACAGTTAACATGTACTATTTCTTTATGACTTGGTTAGGATTAGGGACTGGGTATTGGGCAATGTTCGTAACTGTTGGCGCTGAGCAGTTTGGAACAAATATTAGGTCTACCGCGGCCACTACTATTCCAAATATGGTAAGAGGTAGTTTGCCGTTGATGGTTATTCTTTACAATTATATCAAAGAGGATTTTTATACCAGCCCGACTGATGGAGTAATTAATGCAACAATTGTAGTCGGAACTATCGCTTTTAGTTTAGCAATCTATTCAACATTGACTATTGAAGAAACTCACAATAGAGATATGGATTTTTTGGAGTGATAATTATTGTCAAGAGAAAAAATTAACCTTAGAGTTAAAGCACGTCAATTAAGGTAACGTCAAAAATAAGGACAGAATTACCGGGGACACTTCCGCTTCCACTTTCGCCATAAGCTAAAGCCGAAGGAATTAATAGTCTTCCAACTCCTCCCTCTTTAAAATAAGGTATTCCTTCTGTCCAGCCCGAAATTACACCTTGCAAATTAAACTCAATTCCTGAAATTAAACTCTCATCGAAAACGTCACCATTGGTGAAATAACCGCTGTATGCTACGACAACTGTTGAGTTGCTATTACAAGAAGCTCCCCCACCTTGACTATCTATTATATAGTAAAGTCCAGAACCTGTTGCTGTGGCATTTAACCCATGATCAGATATATATTGAGTAATGATTGTCTCATCCTTCTCAGCTTGCTTTTCTTCGTCCTTCTTGCACGATGAAACCGCCAGAAGAATTAATAACAATGGTAACATGTATTTCATACCTCTAAATTAGTGGAGATAAGTTCGATATGCAAATGATTATGAAATAAAAAAAAAGGCCTTTCTTAAGAAAAGCCCTTGATTATTTATTTATTTTGATTTAGTGCTTTGCTAAATAGTCAGCAACGCCATCAAAAGAAGCAGTCATACCGTCTTCTCCTTTTACCCAGTTAGCTGGACAATTCTCACCATTTTCTTCAACAAATTGTAATGCATCCACCATTCTTAATGCCTCATCGACATTACGACCCAGCGGTAAGTTATTAACTAATTGGTGCTGAATAATTCCTTCTTTGTCGATTAAATATAATCCTCTAAACGCAATCATTGGTCCAGTTGCCATCATATTACCGTCTAAATCATAATCGTATTCTCCAAACATACACCCATATGCTTCAGTGATTGTTTTTGTTGTATCTGCAACTATTGGGTACTTAATGCCTTTAATTCCTCCATCTTCTTTCGCAACTTGCAACCATCCCCAATGAGACTCTTCAGTATCTGTTGAACAAGCAACAATCTTAACACCTCTAGCTTCAAAGTCGGCTAGTTTTGATTGAAATGCATGCAATTCAGATGGGCAAAAGAATGTGAAATCTTTCGGGTAAAAGAACAACAATACGTGGTTCTTATCGATATAATCATCCAATGTGAAATCTGAAACAATTTCTCCACCGTTTACTAATGCTAGCGCTGCAAATTTAAGTCGTTTCATAAACTAGAATGTTTCGGATTTTAAACGAATAGTAATTTCATTTCAACCAAAAAAAAAGCGCATCTAGATAAATCCAGATGCGCTTTTCGACTAGTTTTCTGTTTAAACCTATCTATCAATGGAACCAGTTACACGCTGCATGAATTCATTCATGGCTTCCTTCTCTGGTTTACCACCTTTTATTGCTGTGTTTACTTCCAAAGCACCATACATATTTGACAATAGCTCCCCTATGACATCTAACTCATCATCTTTTATTGCAGATGATTCGGTTAAATATTCTAAAGTTTCTATGGCCTCTAGCACATAGTCCTGGTCATTCTCTTGAATAAACGTATTCAATTGTTTAATTACGGGTAACCTCATCTACGAATTCTTTTAAGACATCTGCTTTATTAGTTTGAATCTGCTTTACCAACTGCCCATTTTTGAACGCTGCGAAGGTGGGCAAGTTGTCCACATTGGCCATCTTTCTGCTTTCAGGAAGTTTTTCTGCATCTACCATCACGAATTCAGCATTTTCATGCTCTGTAGCCATTCTTTTAAACTTAGGCTTCATAATTCTGCAGTTTCCACACCAGCCTGCTGAATACTGCACAAGGACGATATCATTTGACTTTACTGTAGACTCTAAGGTGTCTTCTGTTAACTCTGTAAACATGCGTTTTAATCTATTTTAGTGCTTAGAAAGATACTCTGCAGTTCCCTTTCTATCTGCAGACATAGCCGTCTTTCCTTCTTCCCAGTTAGCTGGACATACTTCTCCATTTTTCTGAACGTGCGTAAAGGCATCGATAAGCCTTAAAAACTCATTTACATTTCTTCCAACTGGCATGTGATTTACTCCCTCATGGAATACCACACCATCTTCATCCAGTAAATAAGTAGCTCTGTAAGTAACGCTATCTCCAACTACAATTTCAGCATCTAAATCCTCATCATAAAGCACATCTTGAATATCTAAAATCTCTAATATAGAAGAAAGGTTTCTATTCGTGTCAGCTAAAATGGTATACGTTACACCCTCTATTCCTCCTTGGTCTTTCGGTGTGTTTAACCACGCGAAATGAACTTCTGGAGTATCACATGAAGCTCCTATTACCATAGTGTTTCTTTTTTCGAACTCACCCAAAGCCGCTTGAAAAGCATGAAGCTCAGTAGGACAAACGAACGTAAAATCCTTTGGATACCAGAAAAGCAACACTTTCTTTCCGTTATTCTTAGCTTCTTCAAAAACGTTTACTTTGATTGTATCTCCCATTTCGTTCATGGCAGATACTTCCAGGCTTGGAAATTTTTTTCCTACAATTGACATTATTTTTATTTTTTATTATTATCACTCAAAATTAAACTGTTCATTACTACATCTTTTATGAGTTTCTACAAATTTAATAAAGCTGGCTGATAGTTGTTATCAATTTGTTTTATAAATCAATAGATTTTAACTATATTTATTTCAATTAAAAAAATGCCCATGATTTCGATTCAACAAATGCAGTATATTATTGCTTTAAATGAAGAAAAGCAATTTCAGAGAGCAAGTGAAGTTTGTTTTGTCTCACAGCCAACTTTGTCCATGCAAGTTAAAAAAGCAGAAGAAATGTTGGGTGGGGTATTGTTTGACCGTTCTAGATTTCCATTGGAATTGACAGATTTCGGAAGTGAAATGATAGTTGTTTTTCAAGATGTACTTCAAGAGTTTGCCAAAATAAAAGAGTTGGTTCAAAAAAAAAACGGAGCGTTTATTGAAGAAATTAGAATGGCAATAATTCCAACAGTTTCTGGATACATGCTGCCTGACTTATACGGTCAATGGAAAGATTCTCTTCCTTCGGTTCAGTTGTCTATTGAAGAAATGAAAACAGAAGAGTTGTTAATTGCTATGGAGTCTAGAAAAATTGATGTGGCAATTCTCGCAGGTCCTGAATCAAATCTAAAGTGGCGAACAATTCCTTTGTTTCAAGAAGAAATTTGGGCATATATGCCTAATTATGAAGGACAAAATATTCATGTTGATGTGTTAAAAGATTATCACCCTTGGTTGCTTACTCAGGGGAATTGTCTTAGGACGCAAATGGTTAGCTTTTGTGAATTGAGAGGCAATCCTTCATTGGACGACTGGGATTATGAAGGAGGAAATATTGGATTACTCGAAAATATGGTTGAAAAACATGGGGGGTATACATTAGTACCACACTATTTTATTAAAAAAATGACAGATAACTACAAGCGATTGTCGACTTCAGATGGTGTTCATCCAGCGAGAGAAGTAATTGCATTGGTTTCTAATCGGAATCCTAAATGGAAAAATATTGAGATATTAATACGTCAAATTCAATTGAAGTATGGGTCAATTAAGAATACTGATCTGAGAATTCTTAATTGGAAATAGAATTGATTTTAAGAATAATTTTATCTGAAGCACCTGTATTTTCTTGAATAAAAGAAATTTCTTTCTCGCTGATTTCAGAGTATGTTTTGTCAATTTTGTCTAGTGTGAATATAAATTCTTTCGTTGTGGAAACTGAAAACCCAAACCCATTGTCAATGAATGCTTGAGCTTCTGGAAATCGATCAAATTTTGGACCGAAAAGTACAGGAAGACCAAAGACAGCAGGCTCTAAAATGTTATGTAAGCTACCAGAAAACCCACCACCAACATATGCAATTGTGCCGTATTTGTATGCGCTAGCTAGATGCCCAATTGTGTCAAGAATCATTACGTGAGTATTTTGAATATCTGCTAACAAAGCTTTTGAATATTGAACAGCATAAGGCAGATTCTTCTTTAATTGTTCAATGTGTTTCTGGTCTACATTGTGAGGGGCAATTAATACTTTCACATCATTTTTTAGTATCCATGGAAGTATTATAGATTCGTCTTCGGGCCATGAACTCCCTATTATTATCAAACGTTGGTTGTTTTTAAACTTTGAAATGATCTGATTCTCTGGGCATTTTTTTTTATTTTCAATCACGCGATCATAACGATTGTCTCCAGTAATAGAAACATTTTTAAGGCCAATAGATTGAAGTAAATGGGAAGACTTTTCGTTTTGAACAAAAAACCAATCGAATTGTTTTAAAGTTTTTCTGAAAAAGCTTCCATACCATTTGAAAAACCGATGATCTTCTCGAAAAATACCGCTGATATTAAACAACATTGCACCATTTTTCTTGGCAGTGAAAATATAGTTTGACCAAAACTCATATTTGATAAAATAGGCTTGTGATGGTCGAAAATGTTGGATGAATTTGTTTGCGTTGGAAGAAGTGTCAAGAGGTAAATAGCAAACGTAATCTGCCGAATGATTTCTTTTGTGGTAATGGTTCATTCCCGATGGAGAATAAAACGTGACAAGAAGAAATACGTTAGGTTTCTTTAACTTGATTTTCTCCATTAATGGAAGACCCTGATCAAATTCACCTAAAGATGCACAATGAAACCAAACTACCTCTTTGTTTTTTAAAGAAGGCAATTCTTTAAAAAAGTTTTTCCGCCCAATAATCCATTCTTTCGCTTTTGGATGGAATAATGCCGCGCTCTTCATGACAATTCCAAGCAGAAAAACCCCGATATTATATAGAATGTGCATTAATTGTAGTAAAATTCTTTAGGAAGCCTTTTGTAAACAGGAATCATCCACGCTATTTTGAATCCATATTGAATATCCATTCTTAAGTCTGTAGAAGCTGGAGCTTCAGGTTGGTCAAAAAACACTGTTCTGCGATTATATGTGAATCCTTCTTGAATATAAAATCCTCCATAAAAATTAAATGCTCCTTGATTAGCCATAAGTGCATAGCCTAAAAATTGATGAAGGTTTATCCCACTCGTTAGACGGTCATAACCTTTTCTGTATTCATTCTCTATTTGTGGTACAAAATGATCTTGTGTTTCGATACGCATTTTATGAGCCACATAGCCAGCCCCAATATTGGCATATATCCCAGAGTTTTTATTTGGACTAAGAACCGGAAATATTTTCCCAATCGAGCCATTGACATTGAATCCTCTTGCAAGCACAAGAACTGTAGCTATATCGCCATTTTCATCTGTGATATTTCCTTTTGAATCGAGTAGTTCATCAAATAAATCAGTCACATTGATACGATTCCCAAAAATGAAATTGCCTTCAATACCATAAATCCAATTCCTTTTTGTTTTGTAACCGGCAAAAAAACCTAGATTATTTAAAAGACCATACCTGTCTTGGAGATCCCCGGCTGTTCCGTTTATTCCATAACTCACACTAATCCATGGTGTAGCTAAAACAGTATCTGAAGCTTTTCTTTGCGCGGTGACTGAATTAACAGTAAATGACAAAAGAACAAGAGCAATGAACAATTGTTTAAAACGGCTTATGCTTTTCTGATGGCTACTCACTTTCCTTTTTTTTGCTAATTTACTGATTTATCTTTCTTCTGCTCTACATTTTAAACGCGAGATGTTAAATTAAGTTGTAGAACATTAATTTCATTGAGAATGTGGCTCCATGGATGATTTAAGCGGTATGATATGTAGTTTGTGAATAAGAGACATTACGACATCAATTCCTTCCTTTAAAGAGCTTGAAATCACCAATAAATATTCTTGTTTATCGTAAGGTTTTTTTATCTTTAAGGCCTTGAATTATATAAAGTAAAACAGAGTGCCGTATGGATAATATACAAATGGTCGACTTAAAGTCGCAGTACAAAAAAATAAAATCAGCAGTTGATAAAGCTATTGGAGATGTAATTGAATCTGCTCAGTTTATTAACGGGCCAGAAGTGAAGTCTTTTCAATCAGAATTGGAATCTTATTTGGATACTAAACATGTCATTCCTTGTGCAAATGGCACAGATGCATTGCAAATTTCATTAATGGCACTAGACTTGAAGCCAGGAGATGAAGTAATTACTCCTTCATTCACCTTTATTGCTACAACAGAAGTTATTGCTTTATTAGGTTTGAAACCTGTATTCATCGATGTCAAAAAAGATACTTTTTGCATGGATGCTAGTCAGATAGAAAATGCTATTACGGATAAAACTAAGGCGATAGTGCCTGTTCACCTCTATGGACAGGCAGCCGATATGGGAGAGATAATGAGAATTGCAGACAAGCATAATTTACCTGTAATTGAAGATAATGCCCAAGCAATTGGAAGTGATTATCATACTTCTAGCGGCGATAAAAAAACAGGAACAATTGGACAAATTGGTTGCACCTCTTTTTTCCCTTCAAAAAATTTAGGTTGTTATGGAGACGGTGGAGCTATTTTCACAAATAGTGACGAGCTTGCAGCTAAAATGAGAATGATTGTAAATCATGGTCAAAGCAAACGTTATTACCATGACGTGGTTGGTTGCAATTCTAGATTAGATAGTATTCAAGCGGCTGTCCTAAGAATAAAACTGAAAGAATTAGACGGATACATTAATGCGAGAAGAAAAGTTGCAGATTATTACGACAACTTTTTTGCTCAATTTGAAGGTGTTAATACTCCGGTAAGAAGCGATAAATCAAGACATGTTTTTCATCAATATACATTGACATTGGAGGGGATTGATAGAGGTGCGTTGAACGCTTTTTTAGCTGAAAAGAATATACCTTCAATGATTTACTATCCAGTACCAGCGCATAAGCAAGAGATGTTTAGCTCATTTAATAGTGCAGAAACTGAATTGCCGGCAACAGATTGGCTAGGTGAAAGGGTCTTGTCTTTACCGATTCATACTGAAATGAGCGAAGAACAATTGGCATTTATCTGTAATGGTGTTGCTGAGTTTATGAAAATTGAAGCTTAAAAACGAATAAAGAATGAAGAGAATTGCAGTTGTTGGGACAGGTTATGTAGGTCTTGTAACCGGAACATGTTTTGCAGAGACAGGTAATCAGGTTGTTTGTGTTGACATTGATGAAGCCAAAGTTGAACGCATGAGAAATGGCGAAGTGCCAATTTTCGAGCCTCATTTAGATGTTGTCTTTGAAAGAAATATAAAAGCAAATCGAATTTCATTTACAACAAATCTTAAAGAAGCAATTGATGGAGCGGAAATAATTTTCTTAGCATTACCGACTCCTCCTGGAGAAGATGGTGCTGCTGATTTAAGTTATGTACTTGATGTTGCCGGTAAAATTGGAGAGATGATAACGGAGTATAAAGTTATCGTCGATAAATCTACAGTTCCTGTAGGGACAGCCGATAAGGTTGACGCTAAAATTAAAGAGAATGCAACAGTTGATTTTGCTGTTGTTTCGAACCCAGAATTTTTACGAGAAGGTTTTGCAATTGATGACTTTTTGAATCCTGACCGAGTGGTTATTGGTACAACAGATGATAGAGCTGTTCAAATAATGACCGAATTGTATAGACCTTTCATTAAGGTTGGGCATCCTCTAATTGTAATGGATGAGAAATCTGCAGAACTAACTAAGTATGCCGCGAATTCATTTTTAGCAACGAAAATAACATTCATGAATGAAATCGCTAATTTCTGTGAAATAGTTGGTGCCGATGTGGATAAGGTGAGAGAGGGTATAGGGTCAGATTCGCGAATAGGACACAAGTTTTTGAATCCAGGTATAGGATTTGGAGGGAGTTGTTTTCCTAAAGATGTTACCGCTCTTCTGAAAAATGGAAAAGACGTGGGTTATGATTTTGATATCATTCAAAGTGTACTTGATGTTAATGATCGACAAAAGGTCGTTCTTGTTGAAAAAATCAAGAATTATTTTGGCGATTTGACTGGAATGCAGTTTGCTTTATGGGGACTTGCATTCAAACCTGATACAGATGATATTCGTGAGGCTTCGGCATTATATATTATTAAAGCATTGACGCTTGCCGGAGCGAAAGTAGTCGCATTTGATCCTGAGGCAATGGAGAATGTCCAAAGTGAAATTGGGGACTTTGCAACATTCGCTTTAGGACAATATGAAGCTTTGGAAGGATGTGATGCTTTATTGATAGCAACTGAATGGAAAGCGTTTGTAAATCCAGATTTCCAGAGAATGAAGAAATTATTAAAGAACCCTATAATTTTTGATGGTAGAAACATTTATGGTTTAGATGATATGGAAGGAAAAGGATTCTATTATAATTCTATTGGCCGTAAAACAGTAATTCCGAAAAATTAGATGCAAGAGAAAAAGAGAATATTAATAACAGGAGCTGCCGGATTCTTAGGTTCTCATTTGTGTGATTATTATATCGCAAAAGGATTTCATGTAATCGCAATGGATAATTTAATAACAGGGAAAATCGAAAATATCGAACACCTATTTCCATTAGAAAATTTTGAATTCTGTAACCACGACGTTACGAAACATATTCATGTCGCTGGAGAATTAGATTATATCTTGCACTTTGCATCACCCGCAAGTCCAATTGATTATTTGAAAATCCCAATACAAACATTGAAAGTTGGCTCTTTAGGAATTCATAATTGCCTAGGTTTAGCCAAGGCAAAAAATGCAAGGATTCTAATTGCATCAACATCCGAAGTATATGGAGACCCAGAAGTACACCCTCAAACTGAAGATTATTGGGGGCATGTAAATCCTGTTGGACCTCGAGGAGTTTATGATGAAGCAAAACGTTTTCAGGAAGCGATTACAATGGCGTATCATACCTTTCATAAGCTGGAGACTAGAATAATTCGAATTTTTAACACGTATGGGCCTAAGATGAGATTAAATGATGGAAGAGTACTTCCGGCATTTATAGGACAAGCCTTAAGAGGAGAGGATTTAACAATATTTGGTGATGGTTCACAAACACGATCATTCTGTTATGTAGACGATTTAATGGAAGGAATCTATCTATTATTGATGAGTGATTGTAGTGACCCCGTTAATATTGGAAATCCATCCGAAATTAGTATTGCAGATTTCGCGAAAGAAATAATCGATTTAACAGGAACCGATCAAAAAGTTGTTTTTAAGGGATTACCAACAGATGATCCAAAACAACGACAACCTGACATTACAAAAGCAAAAGAATTACTTGGGTGGGAGCCAAAGGTTGATAGAAGTGAGGGATTGAAAAGAACATATGCCTATTTTAAGAGCCTTTCCAAAGAAGAGTTAAATAAGGTCGATCACAATAGTTTTAAAGATTATATTAAATGAGGATCGTAGCGCTATTATTCTTTATTTCTTCTTTTCTACTCTTTAGTATTGAGTGCGAAAAAGGAGAAACTCTGATTGAAAAAACACCTTCTTTTTCAATCAAAAATGTATATAGCCAAGAACAGATACCTGGACAAAAAAACGAATTAGTAAGGACAGAAATTGGAATGCAAATAGTTGATTTAGAAGAGAATGTTCTTTTGGAAAAAGTTTATTTTAATGGACATTTTTCTAATCAATTAATTAAAAGGAACGAAATATTTAAGACGTTTTTAAGACCAGAAGTTGAAGAGAGGATTTTAGAAATTGAAAGTGATGAAGCAATTTTATTTTATTTGGAAGATAACAAGAAATATTATTTTGTTCTTAAAGATGTGCAGCTTAAAGAACCAATTTATTTACCCTAACTCGGAAAATTATGAAGGCTCTAATTATATTTTTATCTGTTGTGTTGATATCAACTAATTCTTTTTCTCAAAAAGAGTACAAAGTTTTAATGGACGACATGTCGGTTAATTTTTATGAGGTATGCGAGTCAGCCGAGAATTATTTTACAACGCATAATAAAGAAGAAAAGGGATCTGGATGGAAAGGCTTTCAGCGTTGGAAAGCTTCCAATGAGTACAAATATTATCCCAGTGGAGACAGGTCTCAAATTGATCCATTCTTTACTGAAAACGCATTTAGTAAAAATCAACTAAAAGCTAAAGATGCGAATAACAAAAGCTTGTTTGGCCCTGACTGGGTGGAATTAGGTCCAAATCGGATTGATAGTGTGACTGGGAATTATTCCACTGGATTAGGAAGAATCGAAGATCATTATGTCGACCCATTAAATCCAAATTTAATTTATTTAGGATCAAGAAGTGGAGGTTTTTGGAAAAGTATTGATGGAGGAGTTAACTGGCTAGGGGGGTCAACTGACTTTTTGATCGCATCAGGTGTAAATACTTTGACAGTATCACCAACTAATCCAGATTCAATCTTAATTAATATCCGAAATGCAAGGAATGGAAACTCGCATGGTTTATATAGGTCTATTGATGGAGGGGATTCATGGACAATAACAAATTTTAATCCTTTAAATATTGGTTTTGGTGGACTTGGTTCTAATTTTAAAATTTATGAAATCCGTTATCATCCGCGAGTACCAAATTTAATTTTTATTGGCACGAGTAAAGGCATCTATCGATCTGATGATAATCTTGTAACATGGACTCCGCTTTTGACAACTGGAGATATTGAAGAAATACAATTTCACCCAACGAATAATGATATAATCTATTTGTATGATTCTTATTATTGGGGGTCCAATCAAAATTTTGTTCTTCTTTCTGATGACCAGGGATTGAGTTACAATCAATCAACAGAGATAGTTGCAAATTTGGAAAATAGATCTGTGCACCTTTCTGTTAGTAATGACTGTAACAACTGTTTATATTTCGCATCAGACAATGGGGTTTGGAAATCTACAGATAATGGTGTTAACTATACTTTTTTGAATAATCCCCCACAGGGTTGTGGAGGGTTTACAGTGAATGATTTGGACACTTCGAATATGATATTCGGCTATGTGGATATTGAGGCCAGTATGGATGGCGGGCAAACGTTTAATCAGGTTACATCTTGGAGCTTAGGGAATACAAATGGTTCTGGTTCAGGGCATCAAATTAGCTTTAATACGAGTACGGATTATGTACATGCAGATTTACATCCCGCAAAATGTGTTAATGGTGTGTTTTATGTTGGCACTGATGGTTTATTTTCAAAAAGCATGGACAATGGTATTTCTTGGGAAAACATAGGACAAGGTATTGCCGTTAGGGAAAATTATAAATTAGGTGTAAGCCAATCGAATCATTATAGAAGTATCTCAGGGTCTCAAGATAATGGGACGAGTATTAAACATAAAAATTCTTGGATCGAATTCTATGGTGCTGATGGTATGGAAGGGTTAATTCATCCGCTTAATGATGATTGGATGATTGGTAGTCTTCAGTTTGGCGGAAGAAGAAGAACGAAAGATGGAGGGTTGACTCAAACAGGTGCGAGCGCTCCTGGGCAATCTGGCTCTGGTAATGGAGGATGGGAAGCACCAATTGCATACGACCCCAATAATCAAATGACAGTTTACAACTTTAGTAAATATATTTTTAAAAGTATTGATTTTGGCACATCATGGGATAGTATAGGCGCCCCATCAACATTTACTTCAACAATAAGTAATGCGGCAATAGCAGAAAACAATTCTAATATTATCGTAATATCTAATGGGAATAAAATTGAAAAATCGATAAATGGTGGAGCTACTTTTACCAGTATCAAAAATAATTATCCGGACCACAGTATTCAGGATATTGCTTTTGATCCAAATGATGATGAGGTAATAATAATAGTGAACGCTAGGTATGAAAACAATGGTGAGAAAGTTTTCATTACAACTAATGGAGGAACCTCTTGGAATAACATAACCAATAACCTCGGAGATATGCCGATTCATTCTGTAGTAATTGATCATACAGATTCATCTAGAATATACTTGGGTGCAGAAATTGGGGTATATACGAAATTGATGAGTGAAAATGTTTGGAGTTTATATAATCCCAATCTTCCAAATACAACGATTGAAGAATTAGAGATTGTAAATGGATCAAATACGATCAAAGCAGCAACTTGGGGCCGAGGACTATGGGAATACTCATTAGTGGGAAGAAATAACTTCCCTTCAATTTTAATAACAAAAATTACCGACCAGCCAACAGATGTGTTGCCATTAGAAAATATTGATCAGTATGTGACTTCTCTTATTTCTTATGATGATATACTAACAAGTGTATTTGTAAAATGGTCAGTCAATTCTTTGGCATTCGATAATCAAATTGATATGACGAATACAGTTGATAGCATATGGGTGTCAAATTCGCCAATACCAAATCAAGCTTTTAATTCAAAAATATATTTTAAAGTTTTTGCAGTTGGGAGTATTGGAGATACAACTGAAACATATAAATTCATGTATAATGTGCGAGAAGAAAAGGTATGCCCTTCCGCAGGTACAATGTCATATCAAGGTAACATTACATATGTTAATTTTAATGCAATTGATAATGTAACAGGAAAAACACAACCTTACACTGATTACACATCAACAGATTCTACATTTATTGTAATTAATGAAGATTACGACCTTTCGGTAAATGTAAGTACGGATAATGGAAATTATGTATACTATGTAACGGCTTGGGTGGATTGGAATCATGACGATGATTTTTATGATTCTGGAGAGGAATATTTATTAGGCTCTGCTCAAAATGTTGCTGATGCACCCACCAATTTATCACCATTTACAATTTCGATACCCTCTAACGCAGCTTTTGGGAATACAATTATGAGAATTTCTTGTAATTATAATGCCTACCAAACCGACCCATGTGCTTCGGGTTTCGATGGAGAAGTTGAAGATTATTTACTGGTAATAAGTGATGGTTTTCTCGATTTAAATGAAAACCCTACGATTTACCATGTTAATTTATTTCCAAATCCTTCAACCGAAAATGTTAACTTAATATTTAGTCAATTACACAATAATATGGTAATTTCCCTAAAAAATGAATTGGGTCAAGTTGTTATGAATGAAAAGTCAATTAATAAAAAGTCAACAGTTATTGATTTGAAAAAAATTGATAAAGGAATTTACTTTCTCGTTTTAAGCAGTGATGATGGAGAGGAAGTTTTGAAAATAATTAAAAACTAGAATGAAATATTTCGCGCACGAAACGGCTGTAATTGATGAAGGATGTTCAATTGGTAATGGAACCAAGATTTGGCATTTTTCTCATGTTATGCCCAAATGCATCCTCGGAGAAAATTGTAATATTGGACAGAACGTAGTTGTTTCACCAGAGGTTATTCTTGGTGATAATGTTAAGGTTCAGAACAATGTTTCTTTATACACAGGGGTAATTTGTGAAGATGATGTATTTTTGGGGCCATCTATGGTTTTCACAAATGTGACAAATCCTAGAAGTGCAGTTGTTAGAAGAGGAGAATATTCAATAACAATTGTGAGAAAAGGCGCAAGTATTGGAGCGAACGCAACAATTGTTTGTGGGAATAATATTGGTAAATTTGCATTTATAGGAGCTGGGGCCGTTGTCACCAAGACAGTTGAGGATTACGCTTTAGTTTTTGGAAATCCAGCTCGCCAAATTGGTTGGATGAGCGAATTTGGTCACCGATTAGTTTTTGACACTGAAGGAATAGCGCTTTGCAAAGAAAGCAATGAGAAGTATAAATTAGAGAATAATAGAGTCTCCAAAATAGGTAATTAATAATGGATTTAAATCAGAAAGTTAAATTCGCAGTAATTGGTGCGGGTCACATTGGTAAGCGTCATGCAGAAATGATTCGCAGAGAAGAAGAAAGCGAGCTCGTTGCAATGGTTGATGTCCGATCAAAAGAAGAATGCGATGCAGTAGGTTTTGATGTGCCATTTTATAATAGCATTGAAGATCTGATTACTTCAGGAATCGAATTTCATGTGATGAATATATGTACCCCAAACGGTTTACATGCAAAGCAATGTATACTTGGTCTTGAGGCTAAAAAGCACATTGTTTGTGAAAAACCGATGGGACTTTCAAAAGACAATTGTGAAAAAGTAATTTTTAAATCTTTACAAATGTCGAAGAATGTTTTTTGCGTAATGCAAAATAGATATTCTCCACCGTCTGAATGGATAAAGTCGGTTATCGATCAAAACTTGTTAGGTGATATCTTTATGGTTCAGCTAAATTGTTACTGGAACCGAGACGATCGCTACTATAAAAAAGGAGGATGGAAAGGAACTTCTAATTTAGATGGAGGAACCCTGTTTACACAATTCTCACATTTTATTGATATCATGTATTGGCTTTTTGGCGATATCGAGAATATTGCTGGTAAGTTTGCAGATTTCACACATGAAAATTCAACCGATTTTGAAGATTCAGGATTGGTGAATTTTGATTTCATGGATGGAGGAATGGGAAGTATTAACTATTCTACTGCCGTAGCAGACCAAAACCTTGAAAGCTCCCTGACGATTATAGGCAGTAAGGGGAGCGTGAAAATAGGTGGACAATACATGAATGAAGTTGAGGTCTGTAATATCAAGGATTACGAAATGCCAGAATTAAAGGAGTCAAATCCTGCTAATGATTATGGCCCTTACAAAGGCTCCGCGGCAAATCATAATTATGTGATTAAAAATGTAATTGACACATTAAAAGGAAGAACAATCGCTACCACCAACGCACTGGAAGGCCTTAAGGTTGTAGAAATAATTGAACGAATTTATAAAATAAGAAATGAGCAACTCGATTTATAACAGATTAATTAATAAGGAGACGAAGCTAGCAGTTGTAGGCTTGGGCTATGTAGGCTTACCTATTGCACTTGAATTTGCAAAGAAAGTAAGCGTTGTTGGGTTTGACATCAATGAAGAAAGGGTCGAAATGATGAAGAATCAAATTGATCCAAGTAATGAGTTGACTTCTTCTGACTTTGATCAATGTGATATATCTTTCACGACCAATGCTGATGATATGAAAGATGTTGAGTTTTTCATTATCGCTGTTCCAACGCCAATCGATAACGCAAATTTACCAAATTTAATCCCATTATTAGGTGCGAGTAAGACAGTTGCAGGAGTATTGAATAAAGGTGATTATGTTGTGTATGAGTCAACAGTCTATCCTGGTTGTACAGAAGAAGATTGTATTCCAGTCCTTGAAGAAATTTCAGGATTGAAATTTAAAGATGATTTTAAAATTGGATATTCTCCGGAGAGAATCAATCCGGGGGATAAAGAACATACTTTACAGAATGTAATCAAGGTTGTATCAGGATGTTCAGAAGAGTCATTAGAAGAAATAGCAAAGACTTACGAACTCGTTATTGATGCGGGAGTGCATCGTGCAACATCAATTAAAGTTGCTGAGGCAGCGAAAATTATTGAAAATACACAACGCGATGTGAATATTGCTTTAATAAATGAGCTCTCAATCATTTTTAATAAGTTAAATATAAATACGTATGATGTTCTTGAAGCTGCAGGAACTAAATGGAATTTCTTGAAATTTTTTCCAGGACTTGTTGGTGGACACTGTATTGGTGTAGATCCATATTATCTTACGCATAAAGCTCAGAAAGTGGGTTACCATTCTAAAGTGATTACAAGCGGTAGAGCTGTGAATGATTCTATGGCATTCTATATCGGTAAACAAACGGTAAAGAAAATTCTAGCATCAGGTAAACAGATCGGAAATGCTAAAGTACTCGTAATGGGAGCAACTTTTAAAGAAGATGTGAGTGATATTCGAAATTCAAAAGTAATTAACATCGTTTTAGAATTAAAATCGTTCCAAGTTCAAGTGGATATTGTTGATCCTCATGCGTCTTCGAAAGAAATGGATAAGCTATATGGAGTTTCACTTGCTGAGCATACATCTAATGATTACGATGCAATTATTGTTGCCGTTAGTCATCAAGAATATAAGAATATGAACGAAGATCAGTTTATTGCATTGATGAAAGATGATAAAGGTATTTTTGTTGATGTAAAAGGAGTATTTAAAGGCAAAATTCAGAAACTAGATTACTGGAGTTTATAGTTCTTTGGACAGTTAATACTATTATAAATGAATTGGAAAAAAATCATACGAGAGTACTAAAAGTAAATGTATGAAAACCGCTAAATGGGTTTATTAAATAAATTTTTTGGGAAAAAGGAAGATCAGCTCCCACCTTTTGATTTGTCATCTCTTAAAATTGATATGCACAGTCATTTAATTCCAGGAATTGATGACGGTTCAAGATCGATGGATGAAACCATTGCTATGTTATCAAAATTTGAAAGCCTTGGTATTCAGAAAGTGATTACTACTCCCCATATTATGAGTGATTATTTTCGCAATACCCCAGAGATTATTCTCGGCGGTTTGGCGAAAGTTAAAGATGCAATGCGGGAGGTAAATCTAGACATAGAAATTGAAGCAGCTGCTGAATACTACTTCGATGAAACATTAATGGAAAAATTAAGAAGAAAAGAAAAGTTATTGACCTTTGGGGATAATCATGTTTTATTTGAATTTTCTTTTCATGTCAAGCCACCTCAGATTGAAAAACTTTTTTTTGAATTATTAACGCAAAATTATAAACCAGTACTTGCTCACTTTGAACGATATGGATTCTTGTTTAATCAACCAGAAATTGCAAGAAAATGGAGAGAACAAGGAATTCTTATCCAAATGAATTATAACTCCTTGTTTGGTCATTATGGTCCGGTGGTCAAAAAACAAGCCGAATGGTTGGTTGAAAATCAGCAGATTGACTTTGTTTCATCAGATTGTCACAGAATGGATCACCTTATGATTCTAGAAGAGAATTTGTCAAACAGGTATTTACATAAGCTCGCAAATTTGAATCTTCTCAATAAAACACTTTAACGTTATTCTAACAATTACTTTTACCAACCTGTCCAGCTGCCATAGAATTGCTTGCCCCTATAAATTAATGCCGGAAACGGAATTTTTAATTGGTTAAATTGTTTGACAATCATTTTTAACCACGGTCTTTTAATTGGTAATTGGCTGAAGTCAATATCCAATGATAGAAGAAATTCCCGTTGTTCTTGATAGTTAATGCCTGTTATTGGATCCAAATATGAGCTTTCATCACCAACTAATTTCGCATTTACGCTATAACCGATTGAAATACTTGCCCATTTAGGAATTCTACTATTCTTCAAAAACATACTAGGATTAAAACTTAACCAATAAGTTTGTCCGTTGTAATCTTTAAAAATGGATTCTGTGAATGTGTTACCTAGAATAGTTGGCCTTACTTGCGCGAAACTTGAAGGAAAATAAGAGAATTTTGGAATAATTCGTTCCTCTTCCCAAATTAATTGTTGAGCTAAGTAAGCTCCTGAGCCAAGCGTATTTGCTGCAATATCACCCCAGGAAAACCCCCATTCTTTAGTCATGCCGTCAAATATTTCAAAAGTAGCTTGATAGCCTAGACTAACACCTGCGCCAATCCACGCCGATTTTCTTCTATCAAGGCCTGACCAAATAAATGATTGAGACGTTAAATGATTTATTTTATAAGCAAAGTGGAAATGACCTACCTTATCCATCTGTAACCAATTTCTTGAATCATCAAAAGTGTGAAATTTGCTCTTAGGAATGTCTTTGTACCAAATTTGAGAAAGTGCAGTCATGGAGCCTATCCAGGCTAATGAAACAGTAGAAGTAACAACGATAAATCGTTTATTATTCAAAGTATCAGCATGTAGAAATAAATCTTGTGAATATCCATTAATAGAGTGAAATAAAAACACAAGTATATATCCTACTTTTTTCATAAAGTATAAAATTAACCTAAAAGTTTTATACACTTGTGATGTAATCTATAATTTTATCCTGATTTCAGCGTTTAAAGGTATATTCTGCTAAATTTGTCTACTGTATTAATCGGCAGATCTAGTTGACTTAACCACGCATGATTTAAAAAGCAAATATGAATAAAAGAATAAAAGATTGGAACGATATAAAAATCAACGATAGCTGGGCGATTTTTAAGATTATTGCTGAATTTGTCGAAGGTTATGAGAGAATGGCTAAAATAGGCCCTTGTATCTCTGTTTTTGGTTCGGCAAGAACAAAATCGGATAATCAATATTATAAATTAGGAGTTGAAGTATCAAAATTACTTGCCGAGGGAGGATATGGAGTAATTACTGGAGGTGGACCTGGAATTATGGAAGCAGGAAATAAAGGAGCACAAGAAGGTGGTGGAAAATCAGTTGGATTGAATATTGATTTACCTTTTGAGCAAAACCATAACCCATATATTGATCAAGAACACAACCTAAAGTTTGATTATTTCTTTGTGCGTAAAGTAATGTTTGTGAAATATGCGCAAGGTTTCGTTGTACTTCCTGGTGGTTTCGGAACCTTGGATGAATTATTCGAAGCTTTAACGCTTATTCAAACTAAAAAAATTAATAAACGACCAGTAGTATTAATTGGCTCAGAATATTGGGGAGGATTAATTGATTGGATTAAAGGAACAATGTTAGCGAAAGAAAATAACGTTGCTCAAAAAGACATGGACTTAATCATGGTTGTTGATTCTGCACAAGAAGCCTATAAAGCAATTGATGACTTTTATAAGTCGCATGAACTTTCCCCAAACTTCTAATTACGTATATTTGTTTTATAAGTGATGGTGTTTTTAAGAAAAATATGGAATTTTATCAAAAGCAAGCGGTTTTTAATCAACCTTTTGGCAATAGTTGTGTTTTACATAATTGTAATTTTCTCATTGAAAGCATGTCTAAAAAGTAAAACACATTTTGGGCAGAAAATTGCTGTTCCGAATTTGATTGGAAAAAACCAAAACAATTTAAAAGCACTTATGGCACCATCTAATTTAGGGTGGATTGTTTTGGATTCTATATATGACCCAACGAAAGTTGAGGGAACCATATTAGCACAAGACCCATTGCCATCAGAGGAGTCATTAATTTTTGTTAAGGAAGGACGTAAAGTTAGTGTGAGGGTTTCAAAACGTACACAATTAGTCGAAATGCCTGGACTTGTAGATAAATCGCAACGTTTTGCAGAAAGTATTTTAATCAACAGAGAATTTAGATATAAGTTAGAGTATAAGCCTTCAAGAGAATCAAATGGTGCGGTAATTGAGCAGTTATATAAAGGCAAGCAGATTCAACCAAAATCAAAATTACCGATTGGCTCAAGAATAGTACTCATAATTGGTCGAGATGAAACAGGAGTCTCATTGATATTACCCAACCTATATGGATTGACAATCGTTGAAGCAAGAGAGCGAGTAAGCAATATGGGAAACATGGAGTTTTTAGCTGTTTGTCCAAGTTGCATTACTTATTCAGACTCAATTATTGCAAGAATTACTTCACAGTCTCCTGAGTTTTCAGAAGGAACATTTATTACTTCCGGAACAACAATTTCTGCTTATGCTGAAATGGGATTTACAAATGAAATTCAAGAATAACATTGTAGCATGAAGAATTTATTAATTTTCGTTGTCTTAATTAGCTGTGAATTCACGTCTTTCTCTCAGCGTGAAGAAGTAGGTCCTCTAATGAGTAATCCGCAATTACACATTAATGCTGAGGTTAATAATTTAAGGATTAATGAAGGGACATTTGATAGTACTTTTATTTATAAATTGGATGTTATAAATCTTCCAGTGTTTGATGAGTTTAGCTCAAATAAATTTCAAAAATATGAGGCTGACTATTCCGACGCCGGAGTTGTTGATACTCTTTTTTTTCAATTATTAGATGTTTCAGAGGTGCCTTTAGCAGCAAATGTCGAATACACACAACAAATTACTTTTTATAGAACAGTTGATATCACAGAAGGCACAGTTGTGGATGTTCCGTTTATTCCAACTCAAATAAAAATTGGCGATTTAGAATCATATCCCGTGTCTTACGTCACAACAGATGTTTACCCCCCCTTTTATATTTATGATACAGTTGATTTCCCGAACCCAATAGATACAGTATGGTTAGTGCCAGATGTTTTTCAAGACTCGGCAACGCAATTCTGGGCTAATGTAAATGATCCAGAATTAATCTGGGCTGACAGCCAAGCTTATCATAATTATACTTTAGCGGTTGATCCGTGGTCACTAGGTGTAGTTTCCTTTGACGGATTGGATGAAAAAGGTTATCCTTATCAAATTGGAACGACGATTACAAATTATGCTGACAACTTAACAACGAAGCCTATAGATATGTCTTCTCCAGCTGTTGAAATTAGCGATTCTATTTATTTAAGCTTTCTATATCAAACAGAAGGTTTTGGGGACGTTCCAGAAACAGGAGACTCTTTAATTTTGGAGTTTTATGCGAAAGATTTAGATCAATGGAATTGGATTTGGAGTACTAATGGTAGTGCTCTTTCTGAATTTAAGAATGTTCACATTAAGGTGGATAGTATCATCTATTTCCAAAACGGCTTTAAGTTTCGTTTTCGAAACTACGGAGGATTATCTGGATCTCTTGACCACTTCCATATTGATTACGTGGACTTACGAAATAGCTCTGGGAAGCAGGATACGATAATTAAAGATTTTGCGATTGTTTATCCCGTTACAAACTTGTTAGAAACGTTTAGTTCTGTGCCTTGGGATCATTATAAGAATAACTCAAATGGAAAGATGAATTCTGAGCTTGACGTTGTTGTTCGAAATAGCGATATTTTTCCAGAAAATGAGCAAGACGGTTATGTTGAAATTAAATACAATGGATTAGTTGAATCAACTGATACCCTTTCTGAAAATCTTTTAAATAATGGAGATTTGAATTATTCTCCAATGACTACCTATTATTCATTTCATGATTTTTCTACTGGTTCTAATTTTGACAATACTAAACCTGGACCGGTTGAGGTATTTGACATACTCACTCGCATAACACATTCAGCTTCGATCTTTACGCCAAACGATACAACAATCTCACAACAAATCTTCAAGAATTACTATAGTTACGATGATGGCTCTGCTGAATCAGCATACGGACCAACAGGTGTTCAAGCGCGTTTGGCAATAAAATACACTCCGTATGAAGCTGATTCGTTAATAGGGGCAAGAATTCATTTTGTACCTTCTGTTAATGATGTGTCGAATAAATTGTTTTTATTGACTGTCTGGGATGACGACAATGGAGTTCCTGGAAATGTCATTTATGAAGATGATGTGTTTTTCCCTCGCCAACCAATTTACGCTTCAAATAGGGATATCTTTAAGGAGTATTATTTTATTGATACGCAGAAAGTCCATGTTGCTGGTACATTTTATATTGGATGGAGACAATTTGACCAAGATCGATTAAATGTTGGATTGGATAGAAATGAAATAAACAATGACAAAACTTTTTTTAGTGTTGACGATGGAATAAGTTGGTCGGCTTCCGGAATTGAAGGTTCTGTGATGATTAACCCAATTTTTTCAACTTCTTACGATGCATCTTTAGGGATTGTAAATAAAAAATTAAATCCAGTTAAGGTCAGTGTTTTTCCAAATCCAGCAACGAATGAAATTACTGTTGACGTGTTGGATGCTGAATTTGAGTTTTCTGAATTGATTAACTTGCAAGGTATTAGAATTGGAAAGTACTACAGTGAGAAAATAGATATATCTAATTTACCAGCAGGTATATATTTCGTGAAAGTAAACGGAATATATGGTCCATTTAAAATTATTAAGCAGTAATGATTATTCAAGATGAAATGGATGACGAAAATTCGAAGTCCGAAGAATTATTCGAGCATTATAAATTTTTAGCAGATCCAGGACAAGAGGTATTAAGAATAGATAAATTCTTGATGGATAGAATACCAAATACATCTCGTAATAAAATACAGATAGCATCTAAAAACGGCAGTATTTTAGTAAACAATACAGCAGTTAAACAGAATTACAAAGTAAAGCCTCTGGACGAAGTCTCAATTGTTTTACCTTATCCTGTTCGAGAATTAGAGCTCATTGCAGAAAACATTCCTATTGAAATTGCCTATGAGGATGACGATCTATTAGTGGTTAGCAAAGAAGCAAATATGGTCGTTCATCCTGGTTATGGAAATTATTCGGGAACTTTGGTAAATGCTTTAATTTATCATATAGATAACTTACCAAGTAAGAGCAAAGACTACTTTGGACGTCCAGGTCTTGTTCATCGTCTTGATAAACATACAACTGGTTTGTTAGTCGTTGCAAAAACAGAACATGCCCTAAGTAATCTTGCAAAACAGTTTTTTGATAGAACTACTGAGCGCAGATATTGGGCCTTGGTTTGGGGAGATGTACAGGAAGATGGCAGAGTCGAAGGCCATGTGGGAAGATCAATTAAGAATAGAAAAGTAATGAGTGTATTCCCTGATGGAGAACTAGGGAAGCATGCAGTCACCCACTATAAAGTTTTGAAAAGATATGGATATGTCACCCTTGTTGAATGCAAATTAGAGACAGGACGAACACATCAAATTCGAGTGCATATGAAATATATTGGACATACACTCTTCAATGATATGGAATATGGAGGTGATACAATATTGAAAGGAACAACGAATTCTAAGTACAAGAAATTTATTCAGAATTGCTTTGATCATCTCGCTGGTCAAGCACTGCATGCTAAGACTTTAGGGTTCCAACATCCAACAAAAAATGACCGAATTCAATTGTCAACAGAATTACCTTCTGGATTTCAAGCTGTGATTGATAAATGGGAGAAATACGTCGACCCTAAATAACTTAATCATTTTTTGATTATGTTAATCTATGTATTGTTCGATTCTAACTATGAAAAAGTGAGTTTTTTTGTTAATTTTACGTAACTAAAAACCGAAACAGGTAATTCATTAAGAAAAAAGATATTTTAAATATGAAATTCAAAATTTTCCTAACCGTTTTTATACTTGCTGCTATTACAAAAGTAAATGCGCAAAATAAACATGTTATCAAAGCAGAATTATCGTATGCAAGCGAGCATTATTCTGAAGCTTCAAAGTTATGTGCTACAGCATATATGAAGTTGACTAGAAAAGGCAAGTCTGCAAAACTTAAGAAAGCTGAGATGGCTTTTAAAACAGCGGAATGCTATCGATTGACAGAGCATTATCGTGATGCTAATGAGTGGTATGACCGAGCAATATTATTGGAGTATTACAATACAGCACCAGAAGTGTACTTATACAACGGTGATATGTTGCAAATGATGTCTGATCATGATAAAGCTGTTAAAAATTATGATTTATACCTCGGCTTAGTACCTAACGATGAACGCGGAGTTACGGGTAAGCAATCAAGTGCAATGAATAAAACTTATATCGCTGAGAAAACACGCCACACGATTGAAAATCAAGCTGCATTAAATAAGCCAGAATTTGATATGGCACCAATGTTTGGTGACCGTAAAACAAGTAAATTGTACTTTGGTTCTGGAAGAGATGGCGGAATTGGTAAAGGGCGTGACCCCCGTACTGGAGAGTCTTACATGAATATTTGGGTATCTGATTTAGATAAAAAAGGAAATTGGACAGAGCCATATTTAGTGGTTGGTGAAAACATTAATACTGTGGATAATGAGGGAACAATATGTTTTGATTCAAGGTATAAAAAGATGTTTTTTACACGTTGCCCAAATGAAAAGAAAACAAATTTGGGATGTGACATCTGGGTTGCAGAAGCAAAAGGAAAAAAAGAGTGGAGCGAACCAACAAAATTAATTCTGAAATCACATGATTCAATTTCTGTTGGTCACCCATGTACTATGGATGGTAAGTATTTGATTTTCGCATCTGATCTGCCTGGTGGTTTTGGAGGTAGAGATTTATGGTATACGACTTTCGATAAAAAAGCGAACACTTGGTCAACTCCAAAAAATATGGGACCAGAAATCAATACTAAAGGAAATGAACTTTTTCCAACTTTTGGACTGAATGGTGATTTATTCTTTGCAACTGATGGCATGCAAGGTCTAGGAGGTCTCGATATTTACAGAGCTGAAAGAGTCGGTGAAGAAAATAAATGGGAAAACCCTGAGAATTTAGGTTCTCCAATCAATAGCATAAATAACGACTACGCATTAACAGAAGAAAACGAAAAGAAAGGATTCTTCACTTCTGAAAGAAAAAGTAATAATGGAGAATACGTTCCAGATATCTACTCCTATGAATTACCTCCAAATGTTTTTGACTTGAAGGTGAATATTAGCGAGTTAGGAAATTATTTAAAGAAAGTGGAAGATGCCAAAGTTCTTGTCACGGCAAGTTCAGGGGATGTTTGGGAAGGTTATACTGATGTTTCAGGAGCAGTTTTTTGGGATAAGAAACCAACAGGTGATCGTTACATAAATGAAGAGACAAATTATAAGATTCAAATTTCCAAAGAAGGGTACCATGAAGATAAGAATGGTTCTACCTTTTCTACGGAAGGATTAAATTATGACCAAAACTTCATAATTGACATGGCTTTATTGCCAAAGAAACCAATTCGTCTGCCAGAAGTACGTTACCCACTTAGTAAATGGGATCTTTTAGTGGATTCTACAATTAACTCTCCAGATTCATTACTTTTTGTTTATACTCTTTTAGAAGAGTATCCAGGCATGGTACTTGAATTAGGTTCTCATACAGATTCTAGAGGTGGAAATAATCCAAATCAAAAACTTTCTGAAAATAGAGCTAAAGCATGTTACAAGTATTTAGTAGAAAAGAAAGGTGTTGATCCTAGAAGAATCGTTCCTGTAGGTAAAGGAGAAGTTGAACCAAGAACAATTTGGAAAAGTGGAGATGATTATATCGTAGTTCAGCCTGTCAATATGGAAGGAGTAGAAGAGATTATATTAACGGAAAGTTATATAAATAAATTTAGAAGATCGGACAATAAATTATTTGAAGAACTACACCAATACAACCGTCGTACTGAAGGACGAGTTGTTACGATGGATTTTGATCCGGAAACAGCGCCAGCGGCTGATGTAAATCACATGATATATGTGAAGTATCCATAAGGAATTGGCTAAATAAGTTTATAAAAAAGCGTCTCATTTGAGACGCTTTTTTTTGTATCTTAATGTTATACTAATTCACTATGACAGAAGATTACTTGCATTTTATCTGGAAAAACAAAAGGATTCCAAAATTCGATTTCCACTTAAAAGAGTATCAAATATTGACCATTATTGATGTTGGGGAATACAACGAGCATGAAAGTGGACCCGATTTTAAATTTGGAGCAATACAATTTGAGGGCATTAAATTTTATGGTCATATTGAAATGCATGTAAAAAGTTCAGATTGGTACAAGCACAACCATCATCTTGATAGGGCTTATGATAACGTAATCCTTCATGTTGTTTATGAAAATGATAAAGAAGTAATCCAGAACGGATTTAAAATCCCGGTAATTGAATTAAAAGAGATCATCGATGATAAACACTATGGGTATTATATCTCGAAGAAGTTAAATAAAGCAACATTTCCTTGCGCAAACGAATTACCTAATTTAGATCCTTTTCATTTTGAATACATGAAAATCAAAGCACTAGAAGATAAACTTCAGGCAAAAGTAAAATTAATAGGTAGTTCAGAAGAAGTTTCTTTGAGTGAAGTTTTGTATCAATTTATGGGTTTAGCATTTGGTACAGCCATTAATTCGACTTCTTTTCGTTTGGTACTTGATAAAGTACCTTATAAATCGTTGCTTAAATTAAATTCTAGTAAAAGATACCAGCTTGTACTGAGTGAAAGTGGTATTCTTCAAAGTAGCACTTCTTTATTAAGTAAAAGTCAAAATCATTGGAATTACAAAGGGACCAGACCGCAAAACTTCCCAACTGTTAGAGTTAGACAGTTCGCTATGCTAGCTTCACAATTTGATTTTGAAATTAATTTCATTGACAATTGTTCGGTAGAGTTAATAAATTGTTTTCGCAGTAAAATAGAAGAGGTATGGACCGATAATATCAATGGGGTAAAGAATCTCTCTACTTCGTTTACAAATCATTTAATTATTAATGCAATTGTACCATTCATTTGGTATGTGGGAGAATTTAAAAAGGATGAAAACTTTCAAAGTAAAGCAATGGATATTTTGACTTTAATTCCACCGGAGAAGAACAGAATCACAAGATTGTGGAAACAAGAGAATATAATAATTAAAAACGCATTTGATTCTCAATCGCTAATAGCGTTGCACAGATTCTATTGCTGTCATAAAAAATGCTTATCTTGCGGCGTAGGAAAAAAAATTTTACAGAAGTAAAAAGATGATACAAAAAACAGTTTTTTTCTTTGAGATGCGGTCTTTTGGAGTTTGCAAATGGTGGGCAAGAAAATTGGGGATCAGTAGTTCAAAAGTTCGACTCGGGTTTATATACTCGTCATTTATAGCATTAGGTTCACCGCTATTGATTTATTTAGCGATGGCATGGATTTTAGAGCATAAGCACTACTTTAAATTGCAACAAAAAAAACGAAATACAATCTGGGAATTATAAATGATGCTTCTAAATTATAGACTTTTCTCGAGAATTTATTATTTCCTACTATTACTTGCTCTCGTTATTTCAGGAGGTACTGTAGGTTATATGGTCATAGAAGGTTGGTCTTTTATTGACTCGTTCTACATGACAATAATCACAATTTCAACGGTCGGTTATGGTGAGGTTTCTGAACTGTCTTTATATGGTAAATTGTTCACCTCCTTTTTGATTATATCTAGTTTTGGTACCTTTGCTTATGCAATTACGTCGGTGACAACATATTTAGTTGGGGGAGAGTATCGCAAATATTTTAAACAGTACAAAACAATGAAAGAGCTTAAGAAAATGAAAAACCATGTGATTATTTGTGGATTCGGACGTGTAGGAAAGCAGGTTGCGGAAGATTTAGCTGCACATAATAACGAATTCATTGTGATAGAAAAGAATACTGAAATTATCGATCATGAGATCAATCAAGGGATTACCTTTTTAAATGGTGATAGCACTAATGATGAAGTCTTAATACAAGCGTGTATAGAAAATGCAAAAGCCATAATTACCTGTTTGCCTAAGGATGCAGATAATATTTATGTTGTTTTAGCAGCAAGAGAATTTAAGAGTGACATCTTGATTGTTAGTCGATCTTCAACACAATCTGCCGTTTCTAAATTGAAAATGGCAGGAGCGAATAACGTAATTATGCCTGATTCTATTGGTGGATCTCACATGGCATCGCTTATCGCTAACCCTGATGTAATGGAGTTTTTAGATATGATTAGAGTGCAAGGTAATCAAGGAGCAAATGTTGAATCGATTTCATTTGATGAACTTCCGAAATCCCTACAAAACAAATCAATTAAAGATCTAGAGGCCAAAAAAATAACTGGGGTTACTATAATTGGATTTAAATCTCCGACAGGCGAGTACATTATAAACCCTTTAGTTGAAACGTTAGTTGAACCCGGTTCTCGACTTTTCGTTCTTGGCAATGAAGAGCAAATAGAGTCCTTAATAAGCCATTTCCACCTAAACCACTAAAATGCGTGTATTGATCACAGGGTCTAATGGTTTATTGGGACAGAAAATTGTAAAATATTGCTTAGCAAATAACATTGATTTTGTAGCAACATCTAAAGGTGACAACAGAAACAATTCTTGCAGTGAAAGTAACTATAAAGAACTCGACATTACATTACAAAACCAAATTAATGATTTGTTCTCAACTGTCCAGCCGACCCACGTAATTCATACTGCTGCAATAACGAATGTTGATTATTGTGAGCTTAATCCAGAAGAATGCTCATTGGTAAATGTTACCGCAACTGAATATTTGATGTCTGCAACTTTCAATTGTAAGGCCCACTTTCAACTTTTATCAACAGATTTTGTATTTGATGGAGAAAAAGGCAATTATTCGGAGGGAGATAAGGTTAACCCTTTGAGTAAATATGCTGTATCAAAAGTCAAAGGTGAACAATTACTTATGGGAAGCCCTGAAACCAATTGGTCCATTGTTAGAACAATTATAGTTTACGGAAAAGCAGATAATTTATCCCGTACAAATCTGATCGTTTGGGCAAAAGAAACACTTCGGTCTAATGGCGAAATGAAAATTATTGATGACCAATTTCGCTCTCCGACATTTGCCGACGATTTAGCTAAAGGTTGTATGTCTATTCTTGAGAAAGAGAAAACAGGAGTTTACCATCTTTCTGGACCGGAAACAATGTCGATTTACACTATAGTCGAACGCATTGCAAAATTTTACAATTATTCAATGGAGAATGTCGTAAAGATGTCGAGTGCCACATTGAATCAACCAGCAAAGCGACCACCAAGAACAGGATTTAGCTTAACTAAAGCGATTAATAATCTCGAATATTCGCCTAGAAAATTGGAAGATACATTGGATGAATGTTAGGCATAGGATTTGGAAAACAGTACGTTATCTTCAATTTTATTATTCCTATATTTGACACTACTTAAAAACATACCTTAATTTATTTTAAATGAAATACCTTTTTGGATTACTCGCCTTATTTTTGCCATTCTTGAATTTCGCACAGGATCAATCAATAGACCAGAAAATTGATGGGTTTTTTCGTCCTATTGCTGACGCAGTAGGATCTGTAATTTTTTATCCAATTACTCTTGGTGGCAATGACGTTCCAATTGTATTATTTGTTTTAATTGGTGGGGCATTATTTTTCACTTTGTATTTTAAATTTGCAAACTTTACATTAATTGGGAAAGCAATTAAGGTTGTTCGAGGCGATTATGATTCTATAGATAAACATGGTGCAGATATAGCAGAAGGAGATTCAACACCAGGTGGTGATGTTGTTGAAACTATTAAAGTTGAAGAATCTGAAGGCGAAGTGACACATTTTCAAGCGTTAACGGCTGCTTTATCAGCTACAGTTGGTTTAGGGAATATCGCAGGGGTTGCTGTTGCCGTTGCTGTTGGAGGTCCTGGCGCAACTTTCTGGATGATTCTCGCAGGATTATTAGGTATGGCGTCTAAGTTTGTGGAATGTACATTAGGTGTCAAATACAGAGAAGTTACTGAAGATGGAACCGTTCATGGCGGACCAATGTATTACCTTTCTAGAGGCCTAAAAGAAAAAGGACTTGGTGGTTTAGGTAAAGTGTTAGCTGTATTTTTTGCCATCATGTGTGTTGGTGGTTCTTTTGGAGGTGGTAATATGTTCCAAGCGAATCAGGCAGCAGCTCAAATAACTGAACGTTTTGGATTTGAAGGAGGATCAGTTGGTTTTTTCTTTGGTATTATCATGGCGATCATTGTCGGAGTTGTTATTATTGGAGGAATCAAGCGAATTGGTTCTGTAACGGAAAAAGTTGTTCCTTTTATGGCAGTAGTTTATGTAGGTGCAGCACTAATAATTATTGGAATGAACTACAGTCTTGTTCCTCAAGCTTTTGGGATGATATTTGACGGAGCATTTAATTCTGATGCTGCATTAGGAGGAGTTCTAGGTGTTTTAATTGTTGGTTTTCAAAGAGCCGCATTCTCAAATGAAGCGGGAGTTGGTTCGGCGGCAATTGCACATTCAGCAGTTAAAACTAAATACGCAGCAAGTGAGGGAGTTGTAGCTTTGTTAGAACCTTTTATAGATACTGTAATCATTTGTACAATGACAGCATTGGTGATTATCATTACAAATATAGAGGGTGGATTCTTTATCTACGGAGCTGAAGGAATTCAAGGAGTAGAATTAACAACTACTGCTTTCGAATCTGCAATCCCTGGCTTTTCTTGGGTACTTACAATTGCGGTAGTATTATTTGCAATCTCAACAATGTTATCCTGGTCATATTATGGATTGCAGGCATGGAAATATTTGTTTGGAAGAGGTAAGATGGTCGATTATGTTTATAAGATATTATTTTTACTTTTTGTTGTCATTGGTTCTTCAATTAGTCTTGGAGCGGTGATAGATTTTTCAGACGCAATGATATTTGCAATGGTCTTCCCCAACGTAATTGGATTAATAATTCTAGCACCTAAAGTTAAAGGTGAGTTGGCTCGATTCAAAACAGCAATTAAAACGGTAAAATAATTTGTGGATTTATCAAAGCGAAATAGAAGAGCACTATTTGGACTTGTTTTTATATTGTTATTCATAGCCGTATTACCCAGAGTTGTGAATGCACTTTATACTTCAGAAGTACCTCGTGTGTCTTTTACTAAGCTCAAAGAAGCACATAAAGAACTTGTCGCTATAAAGAAAGAAAAGAAAAAAAGTAAAAAGCGAAATAGTACATCTAAGTTTAAAAAGTTAACCCAAAAGCTAGATCCAAATGAATTCTTGTTGGACGATTGGATGAGAATGGGGCTTTCAAAAAAACAAGCAGACATTGTACTTAATTTTTCTGTAAGAGGATTAAAGTCCAACGACGATCTAAAAAAGATTTTTGTTTTCCCAGAGAAATTGTTTGACTTAATCAAAGATTCGCTGGTTTACCCAGTAGAAAAGGATTATCAATTAAGTAAAGACAGATCTGAAGAAAAGCCAATTTTGAAATTAGTAGTTGAAATTAATTCTGCAACGCAAGTTGATTTAGAGAAAATACCGGGGATAGGGCCTTATTTTGCAAATAAAATTATTGAGTATCGAATTAAACTTGGTGGTTTTGTGAGTAAAAATCAACTGCTTGAAATATGGAAATTTGATGCAGAGAAACTGAGTAGTATTGATAAGTATATTATTCTGGATGATTCATTTATCTCAAAAATAAATGTGAATAGTATTTCTTTTGATGATTTGAAAGACCATCCTTATTTTTCATATAAAGTTGCAAATTCAATTGTTAAAATGAGAGAAGTGAGTGGTTCGTATGAGAATGTAAATGAAATAGGGAAGTCGATGTTAATAAATGACGAGCTACTAGATAAATTAACGCCATACATTTCGATTAAATGAATATTGAAGAAAAATTAAGAGCAACAATTAGAGATGTCAAAGATTTCCCAAAAGAAGGGATCGTGTTTAAAGATATCACTCCAATAATGATGGATCCTTTGTTATCTAAAGAGCTTGTTGACGAGTTGTATTCAATGTATAAAGACGAAGAACTTGATGCAGTGGCAGGGATAGAAAGCCGAGGTTTTCTTTTTGGTTACCCTTTGGCAATGAGATTGGGTGTGCCATTTGTTCTTATTAGAAAGAAAGGGAAATTACCTTACGATAAAATAAGTCATGATTATGATTTAGAATATGGTAGCGCAACGATAGAAATGCATACAGATGCTGTTGGTCACAATCAGCGTGTATTAATTCATGATGATTTACTAGCAACAGGCGGTTCAGCTCAAGCGGCAGCTTTACTAATAGAGAAATCCGGAGCTCAAGTAGCAGGCTTTAATTTTCTAGTTTCATTAAGTTTTCTAAATGGAGAAGAGAAATTGAAAGAATTTTCTTCGAAGATTAGTAAGTTTGTGGCCTATTAAACGGCATAACAATAATTATAACGAAAGAATAAATAATAATATATGAATTTCGAACAAAACGAAAATCAAAAAATGATCGCTCAAATGGTGCGTGATTTTGCAGAGAAAGAGATAAGACCTAATTTGAATCAGTGGGATGCGGATGAGTATTTTCCAGTGGAAACGATGAAAAAAATGGGAGAGCTAGGTCTTTTAGGCATCTATATTCCTGAACAGTATGGAGGTAGCGGATTTAGTTACGATGAGTATGCAACTGCGTTAATGGAGCTAGGTAAAGTTTGTGGTGGGATAGGTTTAAGTGTTGCGGCTCACAATTCATTGTGTACGGGCCACATTTATTACCACGGTTCTGAAGAACAGAAAATGAAGTTTTTACCGAAATTATCTTCTGGAGAATTCATTGGAGCATGGGGTCTAACGGAACCTAATACAGGGTCTGATGCTATGAGAATGAAAACAACTGCGGTGAAAGATGGTGATGATTGGATTATAAATGGAGCCAAAAACTGGATCACACACGGTCTTTCTGGAGATGTTTCGGTTATTCTTGTGAGAACAGGAGAATTGTTAGACAGTAAAGGAATTACAGCTTTCATTATAGAAAAAGGAATGCCAGGTTTTTCAGCTGTAAAAATTAAAGACAAATTAGGAGTTCGTGCAAGTGAAACGGCAGAAATGATATTTGATAATGTTCGTGTGCCAGCAGAAAATGTAATTGGTGAAGTTGGTCAAGGTTTTGTTCAAGCAATGCAAATTCTTGATGGGGGCCGTATATCTATTGCGGCATTAAGCTGTGGTGTCGCTCGCGGAGCATATGAAGCTTCTGTGAAATATGCAAAGGAGAGAGAGCAGTTTGGTAAGCCTATTGCTCAATTTCAGGCAATCGCCTTTAAATTGGCAGATATGGCAACGGAAGTAGAGGCAGCAGAGCTATTGACATTTCAAGCGGCGTTTTTGAAAAACAATAAAATGCCAATGACTAAACAAGGTGCCTTCGCGAAATATTTCGCAAGTGAAGTTGCTGTGAAATGTGGAAATGAAGCTGTTCAAGTAATGGGGGGGTATGGTTACACCAAAGAATATCCGGCGGAAAAGTTTTTACGTGATGCTAAATTGATGACAATTGGCGAAGGCACTTCTGAAATTCAGAAAGTTGTTATTTCGAGAGAGATTTTGAAGTGAAACGTAGAATCAGAAAATAATTAAGCTTTATTTAGTAGAAAGTTTTGGAGGTAGTATTATTAGTGTTATATTTGCCGTCCAATAATTGAGAATAAAATTTAGAAAAATATGTTGATTATACCAGTTAAAGAAGGGGAAAACATCGAAAGAGCGATTAAAAGATATAAGAAGAAATTCGATAAAACAAAAGTGATGAGACATCTTCGTAGTAGAAAAGAATTTGTTAAGCCTTCTGTACTTAATAGACAAGCAAGAATTAAAGCAGCATATCTTCAAAGAAGAACATCTGCTGAAATGTAATTGAAACATTTCATTATAAAATACGTTAAAGGAGCTGAAAGGCTCCTTTTTTTATGCTTGATCATTTTATACAATATTTAACTACAGAGAAACGATTTTCAGAACATACCTGTCTTGCGTACAGGAAGGATCTTGACCAATTTATAGAGTTCTCTAGTATTGAAAATTATTCTGATGTGAAAGAAATCGAATCGTCTTTAATAAGAGGATGGATGGTTTCATTAATAGAAAACAATTACTCCTCAAATTCTGTAAATAGAAAAATATCATCGTTGAAATCCTTTTTTAAATGGCTCTTGAAAAATGAGAAAATTGACAGTAATCCAGCAAGACTGGTAACAGCACCAAAAAAGAGTAAGCGCCTTCCGTCTTTCGTTCAAGAGAAAGATATAGAATTGTCCAATATGTTGGAGCTGTTCACTGATGATTTCGAAGGTGTTAGAGATCAATTAATGATTGAGGTTTTCTATCAGACTGGGATCCGCTCTTCCGAATTGATTAATTTAATTGAGAGTAGTATCGGAAGTACGCAAATAAAAGTGGTAGGAAAAAGAAATAAAGAGAGAATAATTCCAATTACAAATAACCTAGTAAAGCTTATAGAGAAATACAGAGGATACAAAGAGCAAAAAGGTTTCACAAGTTCATCTTTTTTTCTTCTAAAAACGGGAAAAAAACTATATCCTAAATTTGTCTATAGAAAAATAAATAACTACCTTAGTAAGGTAACGGAATTAGAAAAAAAGAGCCCTCACGTATTACGCCATACATTTGCAACTCACATGTTGAATAGTGGAGCGGGCCTTGAGGTCTTGAAAGAACTTCTTGGACATGCAAATTTATCAGCTACTCAAGTTTACACTCACAATTCCTTTTCGCAATTAGTAAGTATTTATTCACAATCCCACCCAAGGGGTACAAAAAAATAAGCACATGGATTTTAAAGTCAATACAGTACATTTTTCTCCTGATGAAAAATTGGTCAATTATATACATAATAAGGTGAAGAAATTAGAATTGATTTATGATCAAATAATCGCAAGTGAAATTTATTTGAGAATAGATAAGAATAATTCTAATGAGAATAAAATCGCTGAGGTGAAGATTCTCATACCAGGAAATGAACTATTCGCAAAGAAGCGATGCAAGAGTTTTGAGGAGGCTGCAGATTCAGCGGTGCAAGCATTAAAAAAGCAAGTCGAAAAACACAAGAGTAAAACCGCATAAACAAGTGCTTACAAGTAGTTTAGTATGGGTGATCTAAGATTACCCATATTTTTTTTTCAAAAAAAATAAACATACTGCTTGTTATAAAGAAATAGTTTCATAAATTTGCACTCCCTTAAGAAAACGGGGAAACTTTTTAAGTTCTTTTAAATATTGAAAAACTATTTAATGTGCCGATGTAGCTCAGCTGGCTAGAGCAGCTGATTTGTAATCAGCAGGTCGGGGGTTCGAGTCCCTCCATCGGCTCAAAGTGATGGGGAGATACTCAAGCGGCCAACGAGGGCAGACTGTAAATCTGCTGACTACGTCTTCGCAGGTTCGAATCCTGCTCTCCCCACATAGAATAGTTTTGATTTAGTATAAGCGGGAGTAGCTCAGTTGGTAGAGCGTCAGCCTTCCAAGCTGAGGGTCGCGAGTTCGAGTCTCGTCTCCCGCTCTTGATTTAAAAGAATTTGTACCGGTATAGCTCAACGTTTGAGCGCTTCGTTGGAAAAGACGAAATCGCGAGTTTAACTCTCGCAACCGGCTGAATAGAGAAGGATTAAGGTTTTTTCACCTGTGGGGGTGGAATTTTTGCATATATATAAGTTTATTATTTAACTAAGAAAAAACAGAACAATGGCTAAGGAAACATTTGATCGTTCCAAACCACACGTGAACATTGGAACTATTGGGCACGTCGATCATGGAAAAACGACATTAACAGCAGCAATCTCTAGTGTGTTATCAAAACAGGGATTAGCGGAAACAAGAGATTTCTCTTCTATAGATAATGCACCAGAAGAAAAAGAACGTGGTATTACTATTAATACTTCACACATTGAGTACACAACAGCAAACCGTCATTACGCTCACGTTGACTGTCCAGGTCACGCTGATTACGTAAAGAATATGGTTACTGGTGCTGCTCAAATGGACGGTGCTATATTAGTGGTTGCGGCTACTGATGGACCAATGCCACAAACTCGTGAGCACATCCTTTTAGGACGTCAGGTTGGTATTCCAAGAATGGTTGTATTCATGAATAAAGTGGATATGGTTGATGATGAGGAGTTACTTGAATTAGTAGAGATGGAAATCAGAGAATTACTTTCTTTCTACGAATATGATGGTGATAACGCACCAATCGTTGCTGGATCTGCATTAGGTGCCTTAAACGGTGAGGAAAAGTGGGTTGCTTCTATATCTGAATTGATGGATGCTGTTGATAGTTATATCGAGCTTCCTCCAAGAGATATGGATAAGCCTTTCTTAATGCCTGTTGAGGATGTATTTACGATTACTGGTCGTGGTACTGTAGCAACTGGACGAATTGAAACTGGAGTTATCAATACAGGTGATGCTGTTGATATTATCGGAATGGGAGTTGAGAAACTAACTTCTACCGTTACTGGAGTTGAGATGTTCCGTAAGATTTTGGATAGAGGTGAAGCTGGAGATAACGTAGGTATTTTACTACGTGGTATTGAAAAATCTGACATCAAGCGTGGAATGGTTATCTGTGAACCAGGTAAGACTAAAACGGGTGTTGAGTTTAAAGCTGAGATATATGTATTGAAGAAAGAAGAAGGTGGTCGTCACACTCCTTTCCATAACAAGTATCGTCCACAGTTTTACTTCAGAACAACTGATGTTACAGGTGAAATTTTCTTGACTGATGGTCGTGAAATGGTTATGCCTGGAGATAATGTTTCTATTTCCGTTAAGTTGATTGTACCTTGTGCAATGGACAAAGGTTTACGTTTCGCTATCCGTGAGGGTGGTAGAACAGTAGGTGCAGGTCAAGTTACTGAAGTTGTATCTTAAGGTATAAGAAATATAAAATTGAAAAGGGGAGTTTTACTCCCCTTTTTATACGGGTGTAGCTCAGTTGGTAGAGTACTGGTCTCCAAAACCATTGGTCGTGGGTTCGAACCCTACCGCCCGTGCTAAAGTAAGAAAATGTCAAAAGTTAGAGAATATATTAGTGAGACCGTAACAGAGATGGTACATCGTGTTACATGGCCAACGTGGAAAGAATTGCAAAGTAACACAATTATTGTCGTTGTTGCTTCTGTGTTTATTGCACTTACTATTTTTGTAATGGATTTTACTTTCGGAATTAACGGAGGAAAAAATTCTTTATGGCAAGGCTTATTAGGATTTATTTATAAAACGTTTTAATTAGAGCTATGGCAGAAATTAAGAAACGGTTTTATGTTGTTCGCGCAATTAGCGGGAAAGAAAAGAAAGTTAAGGAGTACCTTGAATTTGAAATATCAAGACTTAAGCTTGATGACTTTATTGGACAAATCCTTATCCCAACAGAAAAGGTTTTTCAAATCAGAAACGGAAAAAAGGTAAGCAAAGAAAAAACTTTCTTACCTGGATACGTTATTGTTGAGGCCGCTCTTGATGGTGAAGTTCCACACGTGATTAGAAGTATTCCCAATGTTATGGGTTTCTTAGGGAATGAAAAAGGTGGAACTCCTTCACCTATGAGAATGTCTGAGGTAAATCGTATTCTTGGTAAGGTAGACGAGTTGTCTGAGGTTGAAGAAGAGATGAGAATACCATTTGTTGTCGGTGAATCTGTTAAAGTAATAGATGGACCATTCAATAATTTTAGTGGCACTGTTGATGAAATTAACGAAGACAAAAAGAAACTGAAAGTAATGGTGAAAATTTTTGGTAGAAAGAACTTGCTAGAGCTTAGCTATATGCAAGTTGAAAAAGAAATATAAGAGTTTATTAACCGTAGGAGTGATGAAAGCTACTAAAGCTTCCAGTAAGTAATCATGCTTGACTACATAATTTAAAAACAAATGGCTAAAGAAGTAGCAGGTTTGATCAAATTACAGATCAGAGGTGGTGCAGCTAATCCAGCTCCTCCAGTTGGTCCCGCACTTGGTGCAAAAGGGGTTAACATCATGGAGTTTTGCAAGCAGTTTAATGCGCGAACGCAAGACAAAGCAGGAAAGGTTTTACCAGCAGTTATCACAGTTTACAGTGATAAATCCTTTGATTTTGTAATTAAAACACCACCAGCAGCAGTCCAAATCATGGAACAAATTAAGCTTAAGAAAGGTTCTTCTGAACCTAATCGTTCAAAAGTAGGAACAATTTCTTGGGATAAAATTCGTCTCATTGCAGAGGATAAGTTGCTTGATATGAATTGCTTTACTGTAGATTCAGCGATGCTGATGATTGCCGGAACAGCAAGGAGTATGGGTGTAATTGTAAAAGGTGGTGAATCACCAACTAAATAATTGTAACGTTATGGGAAGAATATCTAAAAAGAGAAAAGAAGCTCTTGCGAAGATCGATTCTAGCAAGGCTTATACCTTAGCGGAAGCATGTAACTTAGTTAAGGAAGTTTCAACAACTAAATTTGACGCCTCAGTTGACGTTTGTATTCGTCTTGGAGTAGATCCTAGAAAAGCAAACCAAATGGTGAGAGGTACAGTAGCAATGCCACATGGTACGGGTAAGGACATGAAAGTTCTTGTATTATGTACTCCTGATAAGGAGGATGAGGCAAAAGCTGCAGGTGCTGATCATGTTGGTTTGGATGATTACATTACTAAAATTAAAGGTGGATGGACAGACATCGATGTGATTATTACTATGCCTGCTGTTATGGGTAAGGTTGGTGCTTTAGGTCGGATATTAGGACCAAGAGGACTAATGCCGAATCCAAAGACAGGTACAGTAACAATGGACATAGCAAAAGCTGTAACTGATGTGAAAGCAGGTAAAATTGACTTTAAAGTTGATAAGTATGGAATTGTTCATGCAATGGTTGCTAAATCAAGTTTCGAAGGAAACAAGATCGAGGACAATGCAAAGGAATTACTTCAATCAATTATTAAATTAAAGCCATCATCTGCAAAAGGTACTTACATTAAAAGTATTTATATCAGCTCGACTATGAGTCCGAGTATTCAAATCGATGCGAACTCCATAATTGCTTAATACTTACGAAAATGACAAGAGAAGAAAAAGCAAAGTATATAGATGAATTAACTGAGCAGTTAAAGGCCAGTAATGTTATCTATTTAACAGACACAGCAGAATTAACAGTAGAGGTAATTAGTAACCTTAGAAGACGTGCCTTCAAAGCGAATGTTAGCTTAAGAGTAGTAAAGAACACCTTACTTGCTAAAGCAATGGACAAAGTGGAAGATAAAGATTTTGGTGACTTGAAAGAAACTCTTTCTGGCGCAACATCTATCATGTTCTCCGAAGTTGGTAATGCTCCAGCAAAACTTATCAAAGATTTTCGAAAGAAAAATGATAAGCCTCTTCTTAAAGGTGCTTGGATAGATACGGGTGTGTATATTGGAGATGACCAATTACAAACGCTTGTTGATATCAAAAGCAAAGAAGAATTACTTGGAGATATTATTTCATTACTTCAAAGTCCTGCTAAGAACGTTGTTTCTGGACTTAAAAATGCTGGCGGTACAATCGCTGGTTTACTTAAAACGCTCGAAGAGAGAGCATAATTATTATTATTACGAATACAATTAAAAATAAATAAAATGGCTGATTTAAAAGAAATGGCAGAAGCGTTAGTTAATCTTACAGTAAAAGATGTTAACGAATTAGCAACAATCCTTAAAGATGAATACGGTATCGAACCTGCTGCAGCTGCAGTAGCTGTTGCGGCTAGCGGATCTGGTGGTGGAGAAGCTGCTGAAGAAAAAACAGAATTTGATGTAGTTCTTACAGCTGCTGGTGGTTCTAAACTAGCAGTAGTGAAATTGGTAAAAGAATTAACTGGAACAGGTTTGAAAGAATCTAAAGAGATGGTTGATAATGCACCAACAACAATTAAAGCTGGTGTCTCTAAAGACGAGGCTGCAGGTCTAAAGACTTCTTTGGAAGAGGCTGGAGCTGAAGTTGAGGTTAAGTAATCATTGATTTTTTTATGGAAAGGCATCCCGATTTATCGGGATGCCTATTCCTGTTTTATTACATTTAGTGCATCGTGCACAATATTTTATTCACTAATTAAAAACGTTTGGCCTTGGCATCATCAAACAGTATTTCGACTAGAGTGAATTTTGCTTCTAGCAAAAATCAATTTGAGTATCCGGATTTTCTGGATATCCAATTAAAGTCTTTCCAAGAGTTTTTCCAGTTGGAAACAACACCAGAAAACAGAGAAAGCGAAGGGTTATTTAAAGTTTTCGCAGAAAACTTCCCGATCACTGATACGAGAAATCAATTCGTATTAGAATTTTTGGACTACTTCGTAGATCCTCCACGCTATAGCATTGAAGAATGTATTGATAGAGGGTTGACATATAGTGTCCCACTTAAAGCTAAATTAAAATTGTATTGTACAGATCCTGAGCATGAGGATTTTGAAACAATCGTTCAAGATGTGTACTTAGGTACAATCCCATATATGACTCCGAAAGGATCATTTGTTGTGAACGGAGCTGAGAGAGTTATTGTATCTCAACTTCACCGTTCACCAGGCGTTTTCTTTGGACAAAGTCGTCACGCCAACGGTACTAAATTGTACTCTGCCCGTGTAATTCCTTTTAAAGGATCTTGGATTGAATTTGCAACAGACATTAACAGTGTTATGTATGCTTATATCGATCGTAAGAAAAAATTACCGGTTACGACTCTTTTTAGAGCTATTGGTTATGAAACCGATAAAGATATCCTTGAGATTTTTGATCTTGCAGATGAATTAAAAGCGAATAAAACGAACCTTAAGAAGGCGTTAGGACGTAAATTAGCTGCAAGAGTTCTTAAGTCTTGGGTAGAAGATTTCGTAGATGAGGATACAGGAGAAGTTGTATCTATCGAAAGAAATGAAGTATTGTTAGATCGTGAAACTGTTCTTGAAGAAGAGCACATCGATTTAATTATTGATTCTGGTTCTAAAACTATTATCCTTCATAAAGAAGATGCAAATAGTGCAGATTACACAATTATTTATAATACACTTCAAAAAGATACTGCCAATTCTGAAAAGGAAGCAGTTGAACATATTTATAGACAATTACGTAACGCCGAGCCGCCAGATTATGAAACTGCAAAAGGAGTTTTTGAAAAATTATTCTTTTCAGATACGCGTTATGATCTTGGAGAAGTAGGTCGTTTCCGTATCAATAAGAAACTAGGCGTTAACATGGATGAAACATCTCGTGTATTAACGAAGCCGGATATGATTTCGATCATTAAATACCTGATTGAATTAATTAATTCAAAAGCTGAAGTTGATGATATCGATCATTTATCAAACAGACGTGTGAGAACAGTTGGTGAACAATTGTATTCTCAATTTGGTGTTGGACTTGCAAGAATGGCAAGAACAATTCGCGAAAGAATGAATGTGAGAGATAATGAAGTATTTACACCAATCGATTTAATTAATGCGAAGACATTATCGTCTGTAATTAATTCTTTCTTTGGAACGAATCAACTTTCTCAATTCATGGATCAAACAAATCCACTATCTGAGGTGACTCACAAACGTCGTTTGTCTGCACTAGGACCTGGCGGATTATCTAGAGAAAGAGCAGGATTTGAGGTGCGTGATGTTCACTACACTCACTACGGTCGTTTATGTACGATTGAAACTCCTGAGGGGCCGAATATTGGTCTTATCTCTTCTCTTTGCGTATTTGCAAAAGTGAATAAATTAGGTTTTATTGAAACACCTTACCGTGAAGTTAAAAACGGTCAAGCAGCAATTAATAAAGACCCTATATATCTTTCAGCTGAGGAAGAGCATGGTAATTTAATTGCTCAAGCTCATGTTGAGATAGATGATAAAGGAAAATTCACAAGCGAGCTTGTAAAGGCCCGTAATTTAGGTGATTTCCCTGTAGTACCTTCTGGTAAGATTAACTTGATGGATGTTGGAGCAAATCAAATTGCTTCTATTGCAGCATCTTCGATTCCTTTTTTAGAACATGATGATGCCAATCGTGCACTAATGGGATCAAACATGCAGCGTCAAGCCGTACCATTATTAAAGCCAAATTCTCCAATTGTAGGAACTGGTATTGAAGAATTAGTAGCGAAAGATTCTCGTGTACTAATCAATGCGGAAGGGGATGGTGTAGTTGAATATGTTGATGCAGACAAGATCACTATCAAATATAGCTGGTCAAAAGAAGATAAATTAGTAAGTTTCGATGGAGAAGTGAAAACTTATCCATTAGTGAAATTTGCGAAAACAAATCAAGGAACTTGTATTAACCTTAAGCCTATCGTTGTAAAGGGCAATAAAGTAAAGAAAGGGCAAGTGCTTTGTGAAGGATATGCAACTCAAAAAGGTGAATTGGCTTTGGGTCAAAACTTAAAAGTGGCTTTCATGCCATGGAAAGGTTACAATTTTGAGGATGCAATTGTAATTTCTGAGCGAGTAGTTCGTGACGATGTATTTACATCAATTCATATTGATGAATTTAGTGTAGATGTTAGAGATACGAAACGTGGAATGGAAGAATTAACTTCTGATATACCAAATGTAAGTGAAGAAGCGACTAAAGATCTAGATGAGAATGGATTAATTAGAGTTGGTGCTGATATTAAAGAAGGAGATATCCTTATTGGTAAAATTACACCAAAAGGCGAAACTGATCCATCACCAGAAGAGAAATTATTACGTGCAATTTTCGGTGATAAAGCCGGAGATGTTAAAGATGCATCTTTAAAAGCGAAACCTTCGTTAAGAGGTGTCGTTGTTCAAAAGAAATTATTCTCGAGAGCAGTTAAAGATAGAAAGTCGAAAGCACAAGATAAGCCAATTTTGGAAAGCCTAGATGCTGATTACGAAACAGAATTTGCAGCGTTGAAAGTAACATTGATTGATAAAATTGTTGCTATTGTTGGCGATGAGAAATCAAATGGTGTTGCAAATAATTTTAGAGAAGAAATCATTAAAAAGGGTACGAAGTTTAATACTCGTAACTTAAATGCTATTGATTTCTCTATCATTAATCCAACGAAATGGACAACTGATGATAAAGTCAATACTTTAATCGGCCGAGTTATACATAACTTCAATATTAAAGCAAATGATTTATTGGGAACTTACAAGCGTAAGAAATTCCATATCTCAGTTGGAGATGAACTTCCAGCAGGAATCATTAAAATGGCAAAGGTATACGTTGCTAAAAAACGTAAACTTAAGGTAGGTGATAAAATGGCAGGGCGTCATGGTAACAAGGGTATTGTTGCAAACATTGTTCGTCAGGAAGATATGCCTTTCTTAGAAGATGGAACACCAGTAGATATCGTTTTGAATCCATTAGGAGTTCCTTCTCGTATGAACCTTGGTCAAATTTATGAAACTGTTCTTGGTTGGGCAGGTGAAAAATTAGATATAAAATTTGCTACACCAATTTTCGATGGAGCTCATCCAACTGAAATTGACGAGTGGACGAAGAAAGCCGGAGTACCAAAATCAGGTAAGACTTATCTTTATGATGGTGGTACTGGAGTGAGATTTGATCAAACTGCAACAGTTGGTGTAATCTACATGCTTAAATTATCTCACATGGTTGATGATAAAATGCATGCTCGTTCTATCGGACCTTATTCATTAATTACGCAACAACCACTTGGTGGTAAGGCGCAATTCGGTGGACAAAGATTTGGTGAAATGGAGGTTTGGGCATTAGAAGCATTTGGTGCAGCAAACATACTACAAGAAATCTTAACCGTTAAGTCGGATGATGTTATAGGGCGTGCGAAAGCATACGAAGCGATTGTTAAAGGAGATAATATTCCTGAACCAGGAATACCTGAATCGTTTAATGTATTAATGCACGAGTTGAAAGGATTATGTTTAGAAGTAACTCTGGACTAATTAGTTGTAGAACCTAAGAATATTAAAGAATTATTATGGCTTACAGAAAAGAAACAGTAAAAAAGCAAAGTAGTTTCAACAGAATTACGATAGGATTGGCTTCACCAGAGGTAATCTTAGAGAGATCGAGTGGAGAAGTACTTAAGCCGGAGACAATAAATTACCGTACCTATAAACCAGAAAGAGATGGTTTATTCTGTGAAAGAATTTTTGGACCGGTTAAAGATTACGAATGTCATTGTGGTAAATACAAGCGTATCCGATACAAAGGAATTGTTTGTGACCGTTGTGGTGTTGAGGTGACTGAGAAGAAAGTACGTCGTGAACGTATGGGGCATATTTCTCTTGTCGTTCCTGTCGCTCATATTTGGTATTTTAGATCTTTACCTAACAAAATTGGTTATTTACTTGGACTTCCAACAAAGAAGTTGGATCAAATAATCTATTACGAAAGATATGTTGTAATACAAGCTGGTGAGGCAAAGGATGCTGAAGGCGAAGACTTAACTCGTTTAGATTTCTTGACAGAAGAAGAGTATTTAGATATTCTAGATGTACTTCCGAAAGAAAATCAATACTTGGAAGATGCTGATCCAAATAAGTTTAATGCAAAGATGGGAGCTGAAGCTATCCATGATTTGTTGAAGACAATGGATTTGGATGCAACGTCATACGAATTACGTCATAAAGCGAATACAGAGACTTCAGTTCAACGTAAGAATGAAGCTTTAAAGAGACTTCAAGTAGTTGAGTCTATGAGAGATTCTCAAACGAGAATTGAAAATAGACCTGAATGGATGGTGGTTAAAGTTGTTCCGGTGATTCCACCAGAATTGCGTCCACTAGTTCCTTTAGATGGTGGTCGATTCGCGACATCAGATTTAAATGATTTGTACCGCCGTGTGATTATCAGAAACAACCGTTTAAAACGCTTGATTGAGATTAAGGCACCAGAAGTAATTTTGAGAAATGAGAAGCGTATGCTTCAAGAATCTGTGGATTCTTTGTTTGATAACTCAAGAAAATCATCTGCTGTTAAAACTGAGTCTAATAGACCCCTTAAATCTTTATCAGATTCATTAAAAGGTAAACAAGGTCGTTTTCGTCAAAATTTATTAGGTAAACGTGTGGATTATTCAGCACGTTCTGTAATTGTTGTTGGACCGAATTTGAAATTACATGAATGTGGATTGCCAAAGGATATGGCAGCTGAATTATACAAACCTTTCATTATTCGCAAATTAATCGAACGAGGTGTTGTAAAAACAGTAAAATCTGCAAAGAAAATTATTGACAAGAAAGAACCAATAGTTTGGGATATTTTGGAGAACATTTTGAGAGGGCATCCAGTTCTTTTGAATAGAGCCCCTACTCTTCATAGGTTAGGTATACAAGCTTTTCAACCAAAATTGATTGAGGGTAAAGCAATACGTCTTCACCCACTTGTAACAACAGCATTTAACGCCGATTTTGATGGGGATCAGATGGCTGTTCATTTACCATTAGGTAATGCAGCGATTTTAGAAGCACAATTGTTAATGCTCGCCTCTCATAACATTTTGAATCCTGCTAACGGTGCTCCAATTGCAGTTCCTTCTCAGGATATGGTTCTTGGATTATACTATATTACTAAAGAGAAGAAAAGTACGAAGGAATATATCGTTAAAGGTGAGGGTGGAACATTCTATTCTCCAGAAGAAGTTATCATTGCATACAATGAAGGCGTATTAGACCTTCATGCAAGTATCAAAGTGAGAGTTCATGACTTCAATGAGAATGGTGAATTAGTTTTACAACTTATTGACACGACTTGTGGAAGAATTATTTTTAATGAAAAAGTACCTTCTGAAGCAGGATATATTAATGATGTAATGACGAAGAAAGCACTTCGTGACATGATTGGTGAAGTATTGAAAGTTTGTGGTACTGCTCGTTCAGTTGCCTTTTTAGATGATATTAAGGAATTAGGTTATGAAAAGGCCTTTACAGGTGGTTTATCGTTTAACCTTGAAGATATTATCATTCCTAAAGAAAAAGTAACACTTGTTGCAAAAGCTGAAGGAGAAGTTAAAGACGTAATGTCCAATTATAATATGGGACTTATTACAAATAATGAACGATACAATCAAATCATTGATATTTGGACGCATACAAACTCAAGATTGACACATACCTTGATGGAACAATTGAAAAATGACCAACAAGGTTTTAATTCAATTTATATGATGTATGATTCAGGAGCCCGTGGTTCGAAAGAGCAAATTCGTCAGCTTTCTGGAATGCGTGGATTGATGGCTAAGCCTCAAAAATCTGGTGCATCAGCTCAAGATATTATTGAGAATCCGATTCTTTCTAACTTTAAAGAAGGTTTATCGATTTTTGAATACTTTATTTCTACTCACGGTGCCCGTAAGGGTCTTGCCGATACTGCCTTGAAAACGGCCGATGCGGGTTATTTAACACGTAGATTGGTTGATGTTGCGCAGGATGTTGTCATTAATGATTTCGATTGTGGAACATTAAGAGGGCTTGTAGCAGTTCCGTTGATGAAGAATGAGGATATTATCGAGCCATTAAAAGATAGAATCCTTGGAAGAACATCATTACTGAATATCTTTCACCCTAAAACAGATGAACTAATCGTTGCTGATGGTGAATTGATTACAGAAGCAATGGCTAAAGCAATTGAAGCTGCAGGTATAGAAGAGGTTGAGATCAGATCGGTTCTTACATGTGAACGAGCTAAAGGTGTTTGTTCAAAGTGTTATGGGTTGAACCTTGCAACGCAAAGACCAGCTCAAATTGGTGATGCAGTTGGAGTAATTGCTGCTCAATCAATTGGAGAGCCAGGAACTCAGTTGACACTTCGTACTTTTCACGTTGGTGGTACAGCTTCGAATATTACTGATGAGAATGATTTGACAGCTAAGACGAGTGGATCACTTGAAATTGACGCGCTAAGAACGATTGAAAAGAAAACTAAAGATGGCAAGAAAATTGTCGTTGTTGGTCGATCTGCTGAATTGAAAATCACGGATAAGAAAGGCAATGTTACAATGACTGCAAATATTCCTTACGGGGCTGAAATGTTAGTAGAAAGTGACGCTGAGCTTACTAAAGATGATGTAATTTGTAAATGGGATCCATACAACGCAGTTATTATCTCTGAGGTTAAGGGAACTGTTGTATTTGACAATATAATTGACGGATTAACTTATAGAGATGAAGTCGATGAGCAAACAGGATTTACGGAGAAAGTAATTACTGAATCAAGAGACAAGAAGAAAAATCCTTCGATTCATATTATCGATTCTAAATCTAAAGAGGTTCTAAGAGAATACAGCTTACCGGTAGATGCACATATTGCTGTTAAGGAAGGTGATAAATTGAGCGGTGGGGAAATACTTGTTAAGATTCCTCGTAGAGCTGGTAAATCTGGTGATATTACAGGTGGTCTTCCACGTATTACTGAGTTGTTTGAAGCGCGTAATCCTTCAAATCCTGCTGTTGTGTCTGAAATTGACGGTGTTGCTGAATACGGAAAAATTAAACGTGGTAATCGTGAAATTAAAATCACTTCTAAAACAGGTGAAGTACGTAAGTATTTAGTTCCGTTATCTAAGCACATCTTAGTACAAGAGAATGACTTCGTAAGAGCAGGTATGCCGTTATCAGTTGGTGCAATTACACCTAGAGATATACTTAATATTGAAGGTCCTACTAAAGTACAAGAGTACATTGTAAACGAAGTACAAGAAGTATATCGTTTGCAAGGGGTAAAAATTAATGATAAGCATTTTGAGGTACTTGTACGTCAAATGATGCTGAAAGCTCAAATTCTTGACTCTGGAGACACGAAATTTCTGGAAGGACATTCTGTACATAAATCAGATATCATTACAGAGAATGATGCGATTTTTGAAATGAAGGTAATTACTGATGCTGGAGAATCAACTGAATTGACAGCTGGTCAGATTGTTACTGCGCGTAAAATGAGAGATGAAAATTCTCAATTAAAACGTGCTGACAAGAAATTAGTTGAAGCAAGAGATGCTGTCCCTGCTACTTCTACACCTCTATTACAAGGAATTACTAGAGCATCATTACAGACGAAATCATTTATTTCTGCTGCTTCTTTCCAAGAAACAACAAAAGTATTGAATGAGGCTGCAGTTGCCGGTAAGCAAGACTACTTACTAGGATTGAAAGAAAATGTAATTGTAGGACACTTAATACCTGCAGGAACTGGATTTAGAAGCTTTCAAGATGTCTTAGTTGGATCTAAAGATGATTTAAAAGAATTGACTGAAAAAGCAGAGGAAGTTCCTGCTGCTGAATAAGACAATAATTCATTATACTCAAAAGGGACTGTTTTAACAGTCCCTTTTTTTTGTGTATTAAATTCTCTTTTATAACTTTACTTCATGGAAGAAAAAAAGGAAAACCAAGTCAATATTGAATTGACAGACGAGATATCTACGGGAGTATATACAAACCTAGCAATCATTACACATTCAACTTCTGAATTTGTTTTAGACTTTATCCAAATGATGCCTGGAGTGCCAAAAGGAAAAGTGAGGTCAAGAATTATTATGACTCCTCAAAATGCGAAACGTTTAATGATGGCTTTAACAGAAAACATGGAGAAGTATGAGCAAACTTTTGGAAAGTTAGACGATGCAGGGACGCCACCAATGCCACCAATGAATTTTGGAACACCAACTACTCAAGCTTAGGTTTTATCGATTATTTAAATTCTAGCTTGGTCTTCCATTCTTGACGATTTCCACAGCTATCAGAGGCAACGAGGCGGATACTTTTTACTCCTTTAAACGATGGTTTTCTGCGATATGTAAACCTGCTTTTTTTACCATCGTACTCTAGAAGAACCCATTTACCATCTATGAATAAATCGTAATCGTCAATGCCAGTTGAATTGTCTCGAATTGTCCATTGTAATTTCCCTCCATTGAGGACCGTAGAGTTTTTCGAAAACTGAATTGGTGTGATTACTGGTGAGATGGTATCTCGAACCAAAGTGTAATTGCCAAAATACTTTGGCTCAAAAACAAGCATATCTCGATCATACATAACATTGACGAACCGGGTTTTCCCTTTTGCAGTAGTCATTTTAAGATAATGAGAACCGTCTTGAATTACCTCCCTATTAATAATTATTTTGTACACATTTTGAACCGGCACAGAAGTTACTCCAATTTTTGAACCGATTAACTTTTGGCTAATAGAAAGAGGTTCATATGTTGTTGACCTTCCAAACTCTACTCTTACATCTCCATTTATGACTAATTTTGTTTCAGAAGGCATTAATAATGATGAATCCCTAATTTCAGGAAGTAGTTTTAATAGATTTCCTTTTTCGACAATAAAGTCAAATTCAAGAATTGACGTATTCATTTTAACATCAAAAGCCACGTATTTGACCTTGTGTTTTTTGTCAGGGACAGGCTTGAAGACGCCTAAATTATCATTTATATAGATAGGCAAAGGATTTTCTTTGGTCCGAAACGCTTTATGAAATTTCTTTTTCAGAATAGCATATTCTTGAAAATCTTTATGAGAATTTACGTACCGTGTTGACGCAAATGGAACTCGTTTGGTCTTCTGTCCAAAAATGGTATCTCCATCAATAATTAAATAGCTACCGTACAATCCACACTTATTTGAAGCACCATCTAGGCGGTCAATCACATCAAATGCGAATCCAATTCCACCAGTTTTACTTAAGTAATTAAATGGAATCCTGATTACTTCTCCTGAAATGGAGTTCGTTGTTTTACCACGTTCTACAACTCTCTTGAGGCTTCTGTTTTTAATACGATAGCCGTCTTTCGTTAAACCGTAAACCTTCACTCCACGAATTTCAGGACGCTGATGGTCTTCGATGTCAAAACCAAATAATAATGGGTTTAGAGCGTGCTCTGATTCAGTGTTTCTCAATTCAAAGTGCAAATGAGGAGCTGTTGAACCACCAGAATTTCCAGAAAAACCAATAATTTGTCCTCGCTTTAAGGGAATATCGCCTTTTAAAAAATGAAGATCTACCTCAAACTTCTCACTTTTTGACTGAAAACTTTTAACAATACTATCAATTGCCACATTAAATTCGAGACAATGTGCATAAACACTAGTGATTCCATTTGGATGATCAATATAAATTACATTTCCGTATCCAAAAGGCGAGACTTTGATACGAGAAACAAAACCATCTTCAATTGAGTAAAGTCGAAATCCAGTTTTTCCTTTTGTTTTGATATCAATCCCCATGTGAAAGTGATTAGGTCTCAATTCTCCAAAATTTGAAGCAAGAATTAATGGAATTTTTAAAGGTGGATGATAATTTGGTTTTATCGCTTTTTGAGCATTAATGGTTAGTGTTGCACAAAAAAACACAAAAAAGAAACATTTAATCATTTGTCAAAAGTAGATTTTTAATAAAAAAAAGACAACAATTACACCAAAAATCTTGGTGGTCTTCATATCAATGCTATTTTTGTATTAAAGTCGTTTGTATGTCTGACAATATTCATAAGTTGATTGATGGAATTCGGGAAAAATATTCCCATGTAAACAGTCAATTGTTAGAAGAGAGAACAAAAGTAGAATCCCTTCAAAATAAAATAGATAATTTAACATCTCAGTTAGGTGTTAGTAATGAAGGAATTAGTGCTCTTCAAATAAGAATTAATGAAATGAGTAGTGTTACTGAGAAAGCAAATGAACAAGTCATCACACGTTCTGAAGGAAGTTTAATTTCGAATGAGCAAATTGATGAATTGGTGAAGGAAATAGATTACTGTATAGGGCAGTTAAAAAAATAAGATATGTCTAAGTTGTCGATAAAAGTTGTTGTTGCGGGTAGAACTTACCCTCTTTCTGTTGCTCAAGACGAGAAAGAGAAAGTAATCAATGCTGCTGCAGATATCAATAAAGCGATTAATTTGCTTAAAGACAACTACGCCGTTAAAGATATGCAAGACTTACTTGCAATGACGGCACTCCAATTGGCGTCGAAGGAAAACAATCAAACTTCGACTACGGATGATAAAAGTATTCTTCTAAAAATAGAAGAAGATTTACAATCATTATCTAATGACATGGAGGCATAGTCTTAATATTATTAATTTTTCTTCAACGATTCATGCGTATTATTTTGTGATGGTATTATTTAAATAATTGTAGAACTATGAATGTAATATTTGGAGTAATTGGAGCAGTAATAGGAGCCATCGTTGCTTTCGTTATTCAAGCTGTATTGATGAAAAAAAAGACGGAAAAAGTCTTAAATGATGCAGAAAAGGAAGGGGAACGAATTAAGAAAGACAAGGTTTTTCAAGCAAAGGAAAGATTTCTAAAGCTGAAAGAAGAGCACGAAGTAAAAATTAAAGACAGAGAAAGAAAACTTCAATCTACTGAAGATAGAGTTAAAAATAAAGAAGCGAGTCTTTCTAAGCAAATTGAAAATGCAACTCGTAGCGAGAAGCAATCTGTTCAAAGTCAAGCTTCTTTAGATGGAAAAATTGATGCCTATAAGAAGAAGGAAGCTGAGTTAGATCAACAACACCAAAAGATTGTTGGTGAATTGTCTAAAATTAGCGGTATGTCTTCTGAAGACGCTAAAACAAGTTTGATGGATTCATTGAAGGATGAAGCTCGTACAAGCGCGATGGCACACATCAATGAAATTACTGAAGAAGCAAAGTTGAATGCAAATCGGGAAGCTCGAAAAATAGTTGTTCAAACAATACAGAGGGTTGCTACAGAGCAGGCTGTTGAAAATTCAGTTTCGGTATTTAATATTGAATCAGACGAAGTGAAAGGGCGAATAATTGGCCGTGAAGGGCGAAATATTAGAGCTTTAGAAGCTGCGACTGGAGTTGAAATTATTGTTGATGATACTCCTGAAGCAATTATTCTTTCTTGTTTTGATCCAATTCGAAGAGAAATTGCTAGACTGGCTTTGCATCAATTGGTTTCTGACGGAAGAATACACCCAGCGAGAATCGAAGAAGTTGTTTCAAAAACGAAAAAACAACTGAACGAAGAAATTGCAGAAACTGGACGTAGAACATGTATCGATCTTGGAATTCATGGATTGCATGCAGAATTAGTTAGAATGATTGGTAGAATGAAATATCGGTCCTCTTATGGACAAAATTTATTACAGCATTCAAGAGAGGTTGCTAATCTTTGTGCAATTATGGCTGCTGAGTTAGGCTTAAACGTTAAGTTGGCTAAAAGAGCGGGTTTGTTGCACGATATTGGAAAAGTTCCTGACGAGGAACCAGAATTACCCCATGCTATTTTAGGAATGAAAATGGCTGAAAAATATGGGGAAAAACCAGATGTATGCAATGCAATTGGGGCTCACCATGACGAAGTAGAAATGACGACTTTGGTTTCTCCAATAGTTCAAGTTTGTGATGCTATTTCTGGAGCGAGACCTGGGGCAAGACGAGAAGTTGTTGAATCATACATTAAGAGATTAAAAGATCTTGAAAATTTGGCATTAGGATATGATGGTGTTAGCACGGCATATGCAATTCAAGCAGGAAGAGAACTTAGAGTTTTGGTGGAAAGTGAGAAGATTTCTGATGTTCGAGCAGATGAACTTTCATTTGAAATTTCACAGCGTATACAAACTGAAATGACTTATCCTGGCCAGGTTAAAGTTACATTAATTAGAGAAAAAAGAGCAGTGAATTATGCAAAATAAGAACCTCGATAATGCAATTAATGAATTACAAGGAAAACATATTCTTGTAACTGGCGGAGCTGGGTTTATTGGTTCAAATTTAGTAGGTTTTTTGATCAGTAATAATATTCAAGTTACTGTGTTAGACAATCTATCAACTGGCAGGATAAGTAACTTAAACGAGTTCGAAGGGAATGAATTATTTCGATTTATAAATGGCGACATTACTGACTTTGATGTTTGCATGAATGCGCTTAATGGAATTGACGCTGTAAGCCATCAGGCTGCATTGGGTTCTGTTCCAAGATCTATTGAGCTACCACATAATACACACGCTGTGAACGCAACTGGTTTTTTGAATATGTTGCATGCTGTAAAAGAAAGTGGTATCGAAAGGCTTGTTTATGCCAGTTCATCTTCAGTTTACGGAAATAGCCAAAATTCTCCAAAGAAAATTGGTGAAGAAGGGGATTTACTTTCTCCATATGCTGTTACGAAACAATTGAATGAAGAATATGCAAAAGTTTATCACAAGCTTCATGCACTCCAGACGATTGGCTTAAGGTATTTCAATGTTTTTGGACCAAAGCAAGATCCAAATGGCGTATATGCAGCTGCGATCCCAAAGTTCATTGATAAAATGATTAATGGAGAAGAAATCACAATTAATGGAGATGGAGAGCAGACCCGTGACTTTACTTATGTCATGAATGCTGTAAAGGCAAATGTTCTTGGGTTGTCAGTTCAGAATGAGAAGGCCTATGGTAGAGCTTTCAACGTAGCTTGTGGAGAATATTTGTCTCTGAATGGTGTTATTGGTGCAATCAAAAAAGGTTTGTCAGCTAATGGTCAATTCAACGAGAATACAACTATTGTTAATGGTCCTGACCGACCTGGTGACGTGCGAGATTCCTTAGCTGACATTACATCAACGACGACTGAATTGGAATACGAAAATCCAGTTCGTTTTGATGATGGAATGAAAATCTATTTGGAAAATATCTTAAAAGAATAGTTCTTTTCTAACTGGGATAATTGAATTATTGTGTGATGTTCAAAAAACTGAATCTTAATTCTGAATTTATTAAACACATCGCTGTTTTGATGTCAGGTACTGTAATGGCTCAGATGTTGGGTTATTTCTTTTCTCCTATTGTTACGCGTTTATATACCCCCGAAGAGGCAGGAGAACTAGGTTTGTTTATTCGAATCGTCGCTATTATTGGGGCCTTTGCGACATTAAGATACGAACTAGCCCTACCTATTGCAAAAAATGATTCTCATTCATTTCGACTTTATCGAATTGCGCTAAAAAGTGCAATTATAGTATCGCTTATATCACTTGTTATTTTGTTTATTCCTATAGGCTTTTCTTTAGAAATTGATAATTCAATTTTCTATCTTTTAATGCCGATAGCAATATTGTTTGTAGCAATAAATAATATTGGTACAAATTGGGCGATAAGGCATAAATTTTTTAAAAGTATCAGCTACGCGAGAATTTCTAATTCACTAGGTTCTAATATTACAAAAGTAGGATTAGGCTGGCTGAATTTCGGATCAATAGGTCTAATTATAGGAATGGTTGTGGGTGCCGTGATTGCAACTTTTTGGTTTCTTTATGATTTTTTCACAGCTAAAAAAAAGTACCAAATTAGTTCAAATTCACCACGAAATTATCTATTAGCTAAAGAGTACAAGGAGTTCCCTAAGATTAGTTTGCCTCATGTTTTAATGGATTTAGGGCGAGATTTACTTATTGCAGTGTTATTATTGAAATTATTTTCAAAAGAGGATTTCGGTCTTTATGACTTATCTTTTAGAATGCTTAGAATGCCTTTAATTTTTATCGGAGTGGCTTTAGGACAAGTTTTTTTTCAACGATGTGCTGAAAAAGTAAATTCTGATGAAGATATCGTCCCACTAATTACTAAAGCAATTAAAACGTTAGCATTGTTATCTATTGTTCCGTTCTCAATAATTTTCTTTTTCGGTGAAGAAATATTTGCTTTTGTTTTTGGAGAAGAATGGCGCGAATCAGGAAGGTTTTCAGAAATATTAGTACCATGGTTCATGATGAATTTTATTGCTTCACCTATTTCTGCAATACCTGTTATTCTGAGAAAGCAAAGAGAATTCTTTAGGTTAGCAATATTGGGAACAACTATAATGATATCTGCTATAGTCATTCCTGCTTTTCTATTTAATTTTGATATTATTAGTACGTTCTATGTACTATCTATAGCGCAAACGTTCTATTTAATTTTTGTTATATTTAGAATATTTCAGTATGCTAAGAAAGTAAATTATGATAGGTAAAATAATTAATTTCGTTAAGAACAAAAAAAGAATAAAATCTTTAAAAAAGAGCATGCCTGACATGCTTTATGGCTATTATCAAAAAGGAGTTTTTTTAAAAGATACGAGAGTTGGAAGCGCAACGACAATTGTGGCAAAAGAAAATTTAATACTTGAAGATAACGTCTTCATTGGTCAATATAATTTTATCGAAGCAAGTAATGGAATTACAATTAATGAAGGCTGTCAGATAACAAACTACATTTCTATAGTTAGTCATAGCAGTCATAATTCAATTCGATATTATGGTAAAGAATATAGGACCACTAAAGATTTAAAAGGATATGTTAGAGGATCAGTTGAAATCGGAAAATATTCTTTTATTGGGCCACATGTAACAATTATGCCAAACACGACATTGGGTAAAGGATGTATTGTCTCAGCCTTTAGCCTAGTTAAAGGGGAATTTCCAGACTTTTCTATTATAGCAGGTAATCCTGCAAAAATTGTTGGATCTACTTTAGAAAAAGATAAAAGTTTTTTGAATAACAATCCTGAACTACAGGGACTTTATAATGCATGGGCTCAAAAATAAATGAGAGTATTAATTGTTGGACTTCCTTTGTTTGCGGAAAGATTGAAAAATGATCTAACGGAATTTGATTCGACCAATAAATATTATTTCTTAGACACGTATTACAATAAATGGGATCGTATCAAAGTGCTTTTTATGATTCCAAGAATGGATGTTGTTTACTCAATCAATGGAACACTTGGTGATAGCAGAGTTTTTAATTTGGCTCTTAAGTTGAAGAAAAAATTAATGATTACTTGGGTAGGGACTGATGTAATCAAAGCCAAAAATCTAAAAGAAGTGAATCATCTTTTTTTGAATAAAGCAGAACATTATTGCGAGGTTGATTGGATTCAAAATGAATTGCTTGAACTGAATATTCATGCTAAAGTTTTGAATTTCTTTAATTTTAAAGAACCAAAAAAGAGCTCTTTTACGATGAACAATCAGTTACAAGTATTGTCATACATCAGTAAGGGAAGAGAAGAATACTATGGATGGAATGAAGTACTAAAAGCCGCAAAAAAGTTGCCAGATGTTCAATTTACAATTGTTGGCACAGATATAGAAAAAAACCTCCCTGAAAACTTAAAGTGTTTAGGTTGGGTTGAAGATATGGAAGCTCAATTTGAAAATTGTCATTGTACGATTCGATTTCTTGAGCATGATGGTTTATCTGGATTCGTTCTAGAGTCACTCTTTAGAGGTAAGCATGTAATATACAGTGAGGATTTAGATCATTGTCTATACGCAAAAACAGTAGATGAAATAATCGAGCAGCTTACTTATTTGAATTCTCAGCTTAATCAAAAGACATTAAAGATTAATTCTGAAGGAATTGATTTTGTAAAAAGTAATTTTAATTCTGATTTTATTCTATCTCAACTAATTGAAGAATTCAAAAGATGAAGGGGTTATTAATCGCATATTCGTTTGCTCCTGATAAAAATGTTGGCGCATTAAGACCGACTTATTGGGCTGAAGAAATGAATCAATTCACTGAGATGAATATTGATGTTGTCACGGCAACAAAATCAGATTTTGTTGATAATCGATATAATCTTACTGAAGTTACTAATACTTCACATTCTTTTTGGTCTTTTTTAATTAAGGATGAAGGACTGACATGGAGGAAAGATTTATTAAAATATTTTAATTCTATAGATGTCCAAGAGTATGATTTTGTATTATTTACAGGAGGTCCATTTTTCCATTTTTCTTTAGGAAAGTTTTTTAAAAAGAAGGGACTAAAAGTAATTTTTGACTATCGAGATCCATATAGTTATAACCCTAGACACAACGAAAAGGGACTGAGAAAAGGCATTAAGACGTGGTTTGAAAACATCAACTTAAAATATGCAGATCTAGTAGTTACGGTGAATGACGCATGTCACAATTATATTGGGGCAGGTTTAAACTTGAATAGAGGTGTCGTACCAAATGGTTATGATGAAAGAATCATTCCTAAGGACAAGAAAGAAACGCTTGATTATGATTTGTTTTATGCTGGAAGATTCTATTGGGAGCCTTCAGAGTTTTTTGAATTCATTTTAAATTCTAATTATAAGCTAGCACATGCCGGTACTCCTCAAAATCATGTCCATCCCGTTGTGAAAAGTAATCAGTTTATTCAGTTAGGGTTATTGTCTCAAAAAGAAATGTATGGAGAGTTGCAAAAAGCGGAAATAGGTGTTGTATTTACAATTGACGTTCCGTTTGAATCAACCACTAAGCTTTATGATTATTTAGCATTGAATAAAAAAATATTGGTAATTACCCAAGGAGAGCCTCATGTCGGAGTTCTAAAAAGAGAATTAGCTAATTATCCAAATTATAAATGGGTCAAAAATGATCTAGAAGCTATTGTAAAAGGAATCAAGGAATTGAAAGAAATGGACCTTGTTGAAGTTGATACAAGTGTTTATTCTCGAAAGGAAACGTTAATGAATTTAACGAATCAATTAAAGGCGTTATTTAATGAATAAGTTAATTCAAATATTTCTTGTTTGTTATGTGAGTTTAGTTTTAATTAATTCATTATTACTTCCACCAATAAATTTTATTTCGATTGATAATTTGTTGTTTCCTTTTGCTTTTATTGCGGTTGTATACCTTTATTTCAAAGATCTTGCATTTAAATGGAGTATTGTAATTGCTTCACTTTCTTTAATTACAGCTTTAACAAGCAATTATTTTTCTGGAGGTATTTCTACCCAAGAGATTCTATGGACTTTACGAATAGTGAAACTGATTACTGTAGGGTGGTCGGTGTATTATTTGGTTAATAATCAAATGAGAATATTTAAATCGCTGTTGTTCTTTTCGTTCATTGGATTTATCATTATCAATGCCTTGCAATTATTAGAGTGGAATTTTATTTTAGACTTATATTCATCGAATCAAAGTAATATTGACGCTTTGAATAATTCATATTTGGACGGTCGAATTTTTGGCGTTTCTACAAATCCTAATTCTAACGCATTAATCCTTGCGCTGTTTGGCTTTTATTTTTTTATGAGTAATGAAAGTAATAAGTATTATTTAATGTTTTTGACGGTAGCCTTACTATTGATGACTCAATCGCGAACTGTCTTCATTGCCTTTGCAGTTACCTTATTTGCTGCCTTTATAATAAAATTCATAAACAAAGGCAGAAAACAGCTTCTATTGTTTCTAGTAATTACTACCATTTCATTCTTGTTTATTTTTAATTTGAAGCTAACCAATTTATCTAGCTTGTTTAATGGAACGGCCTATAAATCGAACTCAATTAGTACTAGGTTTGAAGCTATTAATGCAGTTCTAGATGTTAACACATTAACGCCTTTATTCGGAAAAGGGAAACTTTCGAATATACCTGATTTGATCGGTAGATCGATAGATAATGAATACATCTACTTATATCTAGAGTATGGATTAATTGGACTCCTAGTATTGCTGATAACGGTTCTGTTTTTATCAATAATATCATTAAAAATAAACAAGTATAATCTAGGTCTTTTGTTAATTATGATAATCTGTGGATTGACAAATTTGACGTTTTCAAATCTAGAAGTTTCAGCAATATTTATTTTATTATTTTCGGCTTCTATGCTTAATAAAAACAAAGTCGAGGATCAACAGCAAACTGAGTAACAAAAGAAAAAAACCAAGACTTTTTTGAAGAGGAGTAGATGTTCCAAAATTTGATATACCGATTAGCATAGGGCATGGAAATATATCTAATTGATTAAAATATATGGTTGCACACTTTTTAGGTGTGACTTTGCTTGGCGTGAAAATTTTCAATTCAAATCGACGGATATCATTTTCTGCAAGACTGTCTGCAATAGATTCAAAATTAGGGGAACTGAAAAAACCCACTTCTTTGTCATCATGCTTAAAGTCAATTATTTTAGAGAATATACTCTCGTATTCTGATGATGTAACTGAAAATGTTAATCGATAATCATGTATTGACTTTTCTAAAATGAAGAAATGAATTAAGAAAACGAGGCCACAAATTAATACTCCAAAAGGAAGAAAAAGTGTATGAAAACTCCATTTATCTTTCATATTGCTAATATATAGTATTTTTGTTTTGAATGAGTAAGAGAAAACGAATTTTACTATTAGGAGACATCAATTCTATTCATCTTCAAAAGTGGATAGTAGGCTTGAAGAATGATTTCGAGATCTTTGTGTTTTCATTGGATCCGATTGAAGCTAATATTAATGGTTTAGAAAATGTCCAAATTTTTTCTAATCAGAAAAAAACAACGAATCGTAAAGGGAAATTATCTTATTTAAAATCTCTAAAGAAATTCAGAAAATTACATAAAGAAGTCAAGCCTGACTTCGTGCATGCTCACTATGCAACTTCTTATGGCCTTTTAGGCGCACTGTTAAAACCAAAAAAACTATTCATATCCGTCTGGGGGTCCGACGTATACGAGTTCCCTAAAAAATCGTTCATACATAAAACAGTATTTAAATGGACAGTGAATAGAGCTAATAAATTATTTTCCACATCACAGAACATGAAAATAGAGCTCCAGAAGTACACTTCAAAAGACATAAATGTTATTCCATTTGGAATTGATTTGGCACTTTTTAAAAAGCAAAAAGAGAAAATTCAAAATGATACTTTTGTTATTGGAACGATTAAGTCTTTGGAGAAAATTTATGGGATTGATACTTTGTTAAGTGTTTTTGCAAAGTTTAGAAAAAAAGTACCTAATAGTAAATGTATTATATACGGAAAGGGATCTGAGGGAGACAGTTTGATTCAATTAGCTATAAAATTGAAGATTGAGAATGATGTCGAATTTAAAGGATTCATCATCAATAACGAGGTGCCCAAAGCCATTTCTCAAATGGACGTTTTTTGTGTGTTGTCAAGACAAGAAAGTTTTGGAGTTGCTGCAGTGGAGGCTGCAGCATGTGAAATCCCAGTGATAGCATCAAACATTGGTGGGTTGCCTGAGGTTGTTGTTAATAATGAAACAGGATTTATTGTTGATAATGACGTGGAACAAATAGTAAATAAATTGTTTGATTTATACTCCGATTCGAGTTTAAGGAATAAGATGGGGCAAAATGGAAACACATTTGTATCAAATAATTATGATTGGAAAGAGAATGTTGAGACTATGAAAAGCTTTTATATCTTGTGAAATAATGAGCAATCTGTCTTTTAATAAATTGTATGAATGGTCGCTTGGTTTGATGGTCTTTTTAATGATTGTCACCCCAAGTTTAATAGGAATTGGGATTTTATTGTTTTTTGCCATTTCCGCTTTAGGAATTGTTAAAAAGTATCTCAAGTTTCATTTAAATAAGTTAGGAGTACTATTTATTTTATTATACCTGTCTTATTTTGTAGGATCATTTTATACAAATAATACGGATATAGCTAATAAATACCTGGAGTATAAATTAACTTTTTTATTGATTCCTTTCCTATTTTCATTAAAGTCTAAGGATTTAATTACGATACGTATTCCGGCATCTATATTAATTGTTGGAGTTCTACTTGTGACTGTTCTTGGCTTCTTTAATGGCATATCATTGTTTATGGAAAGCAATAATATTAACTTTCTGTTCAGCTCTCAATTTTCCTATATACATCATCCAACCTACTTATCAGTTTTTGCAATATTCGCTTCAGCCTTATTAATCTATGGGCATCAGCAACAATGGAAAGGGTATTCATTATTAAACGTTTATCTTGGCTTCATAGTTTTTTTATTAGTTCAAGTGTTCTGTCTGTCCTTGGCTGGTATTTTATTTTCATTAGGTTATGTTTTTGTAATTGGTCTGCTTTGGTCTCGTAAAAAGTTATCACAAAAGCTCTTTTATAGCTTTGTTTTATGTGGACTAATATCAATAATTGCTCTTGTTAAATATACACCTGACGTTAATGCGCAGTTTATTAATTCTGTTAATTACTTAACGGAATACTGGGACGACCCGGAAGAATTTTTTAGAAGTAAACAAACCAATGTTGGAGGTAGTGAAACACGTTTAATTATGTGGGCAGCATCATGTCAAGTTTTTGTTGAACACCCATTTGGTGTTGGGACAGGAAATGTGGATGATTTTTTGTCGGATAAATTAAATGAAATAGGTCAACCTCACATGGCGGCAAAAAATTTAAATCCACACAACCAATTTTTACAAACAGCAGTGGAAGTAGGTGTTTTTGGTTTAGCGCTCTTGATATTTTTAGCCATTTATGGTACTTATGTTTCTATACAAACAAAAAACTGGCTATTGTTGTTTGTTATTATTAGTTTAGCTTTCAATTGTCTTTTTGAATCGATGCTTCAAAGACAGAGTGGTATTGTATTCTACACTTTTTGGATATGCTTATTACCGATATGTTTTCCTGAAATCACAAAAACAGCGAAAGTCTCATGAAACTTTCTATCGTCATACCATGTCGTAATGAATTTGATTATATCGAAGAATGTATCCATGCGATATATGCGAATGATTTACCTGTAAGTACAATTCTTTCAGTATTTGTTATTGACGGTTTAAGTGATGATGGAACTCGATCAAAAATTGAGTTACTAAAAACGAACTACCCAACTCTTAAGCTTATAGACAATCAGAAACAACAAACACCTTTTGCTTTTAACTTAGGAGTTAAAGCTGACAGCACGGCAAATTTCATTCAAATCGTAGGAGTTCGGCAAATTCTTTCAAAAGATTATTTAAAGAATTCAATAGAATTATTTAAAGACAGTGATATATGGTGCGTAGGAGGCAAAGTAAATAATGTATACTTGAACAATAAAGGACGAATCATTGCTAAGGCGATGTCAACTTCATTTGGGATGGGGTTAGGTAATTTCAGAACTTTAGATTCTTCTGGTTATGTTGATACGGTGGGAACGCCTATGTACAAAAAAGAAGTTTTTGATAAAGTCGGATTTTTTGATGAATCCCTTATTCGGAATCAAGACGATGACTTTAATTATAGAGTATCTAAGGCAGGTGGAAAAATCTATTATGACAATAATATTTCATTGAAATATTATGTCAGAGGAACGTTTTCAGGACTTTGGATGCAGTTCTTCCAATACGGTTATTGGAAGGTATATGTGAATAAAAAACACACTACAATCACGACGTATCGACAATTAGTTCCACCTGCTTTTGTCGCTTATCTTATTTTACTTCTATTAACTCCCATATTTGGAGCTAATTTTGTCTTAATTTCGGGAATTCCATTATTATTTTATAAAATATTGCTTTTCATTTTTAGTGCAAAATCGGCAAAGAATTTTTTAGATTTTTTTCAACTATTAATTACTTACCCAATCCTGCATATTAGTTATGGTCTTGGTTATTTAAGAGGGATGATAGATTTTATTTTACTCAGAAAGAAGCCTTCCGAAAGTCAAAAACGATTATCGAGATAATAAGTAACTTTACATTATAAAGAATAACAATGATTCCATTTTCACCACCCCGTATAGATGATAAAGTAATTGCTGAAGTTACAGCAGCGCTAAAATCTGGATGGATAACAACAGGACCAAGAACGAAAAAGTTTGAAAAAGATATCACAGCTTATTGTGGTTGTAAAACAACTGTTGCGGTCAATTCATGGACAATGGGAATGCAAGTTCTATTGCATTGGTGGGGAATAGGGGAGGGTGATGAGGTAATTATTCCAGCATACACTTACTGCGCAAGTGCTAACGTAATTGTGCATTCTAGAGCAACTCCCGTAATGGTTGATATAAATGAAAACGATTTCAATTTAAACGTAGAGAAAGTTCGAGCAGCCATAACACCAAAGACAAAAGCTATTATGGCTGTTGATATTGGAGGCTTGCCAGCTGATTACATCGAATTGATGGATTTAATCAATGAAGAAATTATAAAGGCGAAATTTAAAGCATCTAACGAAAAGCAAGAGAAATTAGGACGGATATTATTACTTAGCGATTCAGCACATAGTTTTGGAGCGAAGTTTTATGGAAAACGCTCGGGTTCTTTAGCTGATATTTCCTCCTTCTCTTTTCACGCGGTTAAAAATTTAACTACGGCTGAAGGCGGAGCCTTATGTTTTACATTACCTGAAGATTTCAATCACGATGATATTTATGCTGAGATATGCACGAAAATTTTGCATGGTCAGAATAAAGACGCTTTAGCGAAAACACAGAAAGGAAATTGGAAATATGATGTAATTGAACCTGGATTTAAATGTAATATGACTGATTTACAAGCAGCAATTGGGCTGGTTGAATTAGAGCGTTATCAAGAAAATTTAGACCGACGAAAGGCAATTTTTTCTCAATATAAAGAGGCTTTTTCAAGTGAAATTTGGGCGAATAATCCTCTATTTGAAACAGAAAATAAGACTTCTAGTTATCATCTCTATTTATTAAGGATTAATGATTCAACAGAAGAACAACGAGATGCTATTATTCAACAGATATTTGAACAGGATGTCTCCGTAAATGTTCATTTTCAACCCCTCCCGAATTTAACAGCATATAAGAATTTAGGATATAAAATGGAAGATTATCCAGAAGCATATAATTCTTTCGCGAATGAAATCAGTCTTCCAGTATATTATGATTTAACAGATGAGCAAGTTCAAACTGTAATTAATGCAGTTAAAGAATCAGTTAATAAGGTGATTACAAATGAAAAATAATAAACAATAAGTGTTAAATGAAAAAGTTGATCTTCGTTTTAAGATTAAGCCATACTTTTTCATTCCTTGTTCAATATTTATTATTTGATATTAATAATGAAAAGAATATTCGACATATTAACTTCTTCAATCATCCTGATGACCTTCTTTCCTTTTGGAGTTATCATTTCGTTAAGTATTCTTATCACTTCTAAAGGAGGTGTTTTTTATATTCAAGAAAGAATAGGAAAGAAACTAAAACCTTTTGGATTATTGAAATTTCGTACAATGGTTATTGGTTCAGATAGTAAAGGGGCATTGACGGTTGGGACTAATGATAGTCGTATCACTACAATTGGTCGTCTTCTGCGTAAATTTAAATTGGATGAGTTTCCACAATTCTTTAATGTTTTATTAGGTCACATGAGTATTGTTGGTCCAAGACCAGAAGTTAAAGAATATGTTGATTTATATAATGAAGAACAATTAGAAGTATTGAATGTCAAACCAGGAATTACGGACATTGCATCATTAGAATATTTTAATGAAAACGAATTATTAGGTAGGTCAAGTGACCCACAGAAAACCTATATCGAAGAAGTGTTACCAGCGAAAATAGAATTGAATAAGCAATACCTAAGGAATCCAAGCTTGCTCAGTGATATTAAAATCATGTGGCGGACTTTTCTGAAAATTATTGGGGTATAGTTTATAGGTTAATACGTCAATATTAATAGGCCAAAAAGTAATACTAGTGAATTAAAAATGCTAGAGCGCAGCCGAAGAGAATTGTCAATAGTTTTAAGAAATTAAATTTGTGATTCTCGCTCGTTTCAAAAATAATCGTTGTTGAAATGTGTAAGAACATACCTACGACGATAGCGAGAATTATATCGAAACTTCCTGCAACAAATATTGATGTAGTATTGTATCCAATAAATAGTCCAATAGGAGTAGTTACAGCGAAAAAGGAAAGCAATGCCCATGCTTTCCGTTTGGAGACCTTAGAAGCCGTCAATAATGTCATTAAGGCTATAGCAACAGGAAGACGGTGGAAAAGAATCCCAAAGAGCAAAGAGCTATCACCTTCATGGTGATGACTAGTTACAATTTCGACATCCATTAATTGACTTCCCAAAGGGATTCCTTCAAGTAATGAGTGGATGCTTAATGCAATCAATAAGGTAACGGGCAGTTTTTCACCTTTATGGATATGAACGTGTCCATGTTCAATACCTCCAGAGAAAAATTCTAGAACCAGCTGAATCAAAAAACCTATTAAAATATATAGACCAACATTAAAATCACCGTTTTCATATAATTCAGGGATGAAATGAATAAAAGCAATTGAGAGTAAAAATCCCCCACTAAAAGCCAGCATTAATTTAATAATCTGATCGTTTTCGGACTTACCAAGTAAGGAGACGAATATTCCTCCGACTAAAACGGATGCAATAAGAGCACTGTTAATGAGAATAATTTCCATTATATTTTTTCTGCAATTAATATTAGACGTTCAGATGTGTTTTCATCAAAAGAATTCAGCTTAAAATCTCCAAAGATATCAGTGATTTTATATTGACAGTCTTTTAATATTTTTTTAAAATCATTCAATCTGAACGCTTGAACTTTTTCTATATGATTTTGAGGAACAGCATTGATCGGAAATTCGATTGATTTAATTATATGTTTCCCATCAAATTCTCGTGTTATTACAAACTCTATATCTTCAATAATTTTCACTTCAGACTTTACCAATTCCGAAACAACCTTGGTTACATTCATAAAGTCAATTACTAGTAATCCTTTATTTTTTAGCATTTTATGTATTGAAGACAGCATTTTTATATTATCGGAATTCTCTTCAAAATAACCAAAACTTGTAAATAAATTAAATATAGCGTCGAATGAGTGATTTGGAATCACGTCGCGCATATCATGTACTTTAAAACTGAGACCTGTTTCGGAATATTTTTTTGCTTTTTCTATACTATTTGGAGAAAGATCAACACCTAGTACGTTATATTCAAATTGCTTCAATGTCTTAGAGTGTCGTCCTGTGCCACAAGCTAAATCAAGAACGGAAGCATTCTTTGATAGTAATAAGTGATTCACGAGATTTTCAATGAATTGTCCAGCCTCAATTTCATCTCTATCCTTATATAGTAAATGATAATAAGGAGAATCAAACCATGAAGCAAACCACTCTTTTTCCATTTAGCAAAGTTACATTATCTTTTTATTTCCAATCGTAATTCTCTGAAGATTTACTTATATTTAGTTGAAAAAAGCACTATCAAAGTTCTTGCAGTTTACAATTTTTATCAAAAACATGTAAAAAAGCTGCCTTGGTTATTGTAAAATATTTTGAGGTTTCAAGCTTCTTTTGCTTAAAAGTTTTAATTGAATAATAATAGTATATTTGATTATGGAAAAATTTCATCTAACCGGATCAGCTAAAACTCCAACGATTAACCAAAATGGGGAAATAGGTGTTTTAGAGTTTAAAAGAAGATCAATTCCTGAAAATTCTGTCGTTATAAATTGGTGTTTTAATAAAAATGACGAAGATATGGCTGAGGCTGGAGAAGATTATGGAGCAATAATTTCCCTTCCGTTTAAGTTTATCGAGTTTGATGAACTTAGTCAATGCTGAAAATTGGTATTACTGGTGGTATAGGCTCTGGGAAAAGCATTGTATGCAAAATCCTTGAATCGATGAATTATCCAGTATTCTATTCTGATCGAGAAGCAAAAATAATTATCGAAGAAAATCTTGATGTTCGTTCTGAAATAATACGCTTATTTGGTAATGACATTTATCATGGAGATCAACTCAATTCAAAGTTGTTAGCTCAAATCATTTTTAATGATGCAGATGCATTAAATCAAGTCAATGCAATAATTCATCCGAAAGTAAGAAACTCTTTTACTGATTATGCTGATCAGCAAGATTCTCAATACGTTTTTAATGAAGCTGCAATTTTAATTGAGAGTGGTGGCTATAAACAGATGGACACTGTGGTACTTATTTCTGCACCGCTTGAATTAAGGATTTCACGGGTAATGCTTAGAGATGCTTGTACAGAAGATGAGGTAACAGAAAGAATTAGTAAACAATGGGCAGATAATCAAAAAAGAAAATACTGCGATTTCGAAATCGTTAACGCGAACAATTTGGCTCTTCTCGGACAAGTTGAAAGTCTAATTGAAGGCTTAAAAAAATAGGTCAGTATGCTTTACAAAGATTCGTCCACCTCTTCATAGTCATCGAAATGATTGTCTGATTCTATGTTCTGAGAATTTGAATCATTGCTCATGTTTTGATCTCCATTCTTCTTTCCATTAATTAAAAAGTTAATAGAATTCAACATTTTCAAAATAATACTTAATAAAAAAAAGAAACCAATAATTTTAAATATAAACCCGAAAATTGGCGTATTTTCAATGTTGACGATACTTTCTTGAAGCAATACGGAAATAGGATTGATGGCAATTGACGGATAGAACCAAAACGAAGAAAAGGCGAGGAGTGCTAAGGCTATAATTGCTACCTCGAAACGATAATGAAATTGCTTTTGACCATTTGAGAAATTCTTTCCAGCGATCTTGAAGAATGCGGAATTTGTTTGATTCTTTTGCAACTTACCAATAAAATAAATGAGGAGAATTAACCCAGCAAGTATAACTTTATTTGCGCCAATGCTATTTAACAAGTTGTTTTCAAAGCAAAATATAAACGTCACATCTGCAAGAAAAAAGTACTTAACTCCACGGATTAAGTATATTTCAGCAGTCGAACGAACTCTACCTTGGTTAAGAATGCGTAGCCCAAATTCAAACAAACTCCATATAAAACCATAAATAGCGAAGAGAACTCCTAAACGAAATATAAAATCAAGTATTTGCACGGTGCAAATTTAACAATCTGATTATCTTTATGAACCAAAATACAAAATCAAAAAAAAGTAGTATGAAAAAACTTTCGATAATTTTATTCTTATTTATTTCTTCAGCATTTAGATTAACTGCTGAAGAAGGAATGTTGATTCCTTCACTAGTTAGTGCTTTTGAGAATGATATGCAGGCTATGGGCATGAAACTATCAGCTGAAGAGATTTATTCTGTAAATAATTCAAGTCTAAAAGATGCTATACTCCATTTTGGAGGAGGTTGTACAGCTGAGTTAGTTTCTAAACAAGGTTTACTGCTTACAAATCATCATTGTGGTTATTCTCAAATTCAATCGCATTCTTCAATAGAGAACGATTATTTGAAATATGGTTTTTGGGCGAAAAATAAGGGTGAAGAGAAAAAAAACCCTGGTTTAACGGCTTCAAGAGTCGTGCGAATTCAAGATGTTACCGCAACTGTTCTCCAAGGAACGCAAGGATTAAGTCAAAGTGATAAATTGCTAAAAATGCAGTCCAATATTACGGCATTGATTGAAGATGCAATTAGAGGGAATCAATATTCAGCAGATATCAAACCATTTAATTATGGGAATGATTTTTATATGATCGTGAAAGAGACGTTTAGAGATATTCGTCTAGTGGGCACACCTCCAAATTCAATTGGTAAATTTGGAGGTGATACAGATAATTGGATATGGCCAAGACATACAGGTGATTTTTCTGTGTTTAGAGTATACGCAAACTCCAATAATGAGCCAAGTGACATTAATGATTCAAATCAACCATACGCGCCTTTGCATTTTTTACCTGTTTCTTTAAAGAACAGAGTGCCGGGTGAATTCACAATGGTATATGGGTTCCCAGGAACTACGGAACAGCATTTGTCTTCTGAGAACTTAAGATTTATAATGGATCAAGAACGACCAGCTCGAATAAAAATGCGTGACAAATCCTTGAGCGTTATTAATGCTGGAATGCGTTCTTCTGACTTGACTCGAATTCAATATGCTTCAAAACAAGCAAGAATTGCAAATGCATGGAAAAAATGGATCGGACAAATCGGTGGATTAAAAACAGTTGACGCAATTCAAATTAAATTAGATAGAGAAAAGGAATACAATAAAAGAGCAGCATCGAAATCGGCTTGGCAAGATAAGTATGGAAATGTAATTGAAGATATGAACGAGTTAGTCATTAAGTACAAAGGTGCTGATTTCGGTTATTCTATGGCTATTGAATATCTCTATATTGGCCCTGAATTGTTTAAGCGAGCTAGAACAATCAATACCTTTTTATCAAATTACGAGAAATATAAAGAAAGTAATTCACTTGATGCTGAAATCGAAAAACAAATCAAAGGAGCAAACGCTTTTTTCAAAAACTATGATGAGAACATTGATAAAAAAATATTTCAATTGCTTACTGAAGAGTACATTAAACAGGTTGGAGATGGTCCTTTACCTGAGCGATTTAAAAATGTGGACATTAAGTCCCTTGCAGATAAAGTTTACGCGAACTCAATCTTAACAAATGAGGTAAGGTTCATTAAATTCCTTAGCAAATTAAAATCAAAATCATTTAGTAAATTGAAGAAAAAGGACATCGGTTTTATGGTTTGGAGCGAATCAGATGATAACTTCCGAAAGAATATTATTCCTGATATTAGAGTTTATAAGGGAACGATGGATCAAATGTTGAAATTGTATGTAGCTGGTAAAGTTGAAATGTTTCCAGAAATAAATCATTGGCCTGATGCAAATTCAAGTATGCGAATTACATACGGTAAATTAGAAGGTTCAGCTCCTCATGATGGAATGAAATATACTAATCATACGACCATTGATGGAGTAATAGCAAAGAATAACAGTGATAATCCCGACTATGATTTATTACCAAGAATGCGCGAATTAGCGAAGGATAAAGATTATGGTGATTATGCACAAGATGGAGAGCTGTGGGTTTGTTTTACGGGTTCAAACCATACAACAGGCGGTAATTCAGGGTCTCCTGTAATCGATGGAGAAGGGAACTTAATGGGCTTGAATTTTGATAGATCATGGGAAAGTACAATGAGTGATTTTATGTTCGATGCATCAAGATGTAGAAACATTTCGGTGGATATTCGTTATGTTCTTTGGGTGATGGATCGTTATGCTAATGCGAAGCACTTGGTGGATGAAATGACGATAGTTAGGGACGCGAAATAATTACTTTTATTTTTTAGAGTTCATTGATGTTACTTTTAATAAAAGTTACATTATATCTACATGAAGCATTATCTTTTTTCTAAATTTCTCATGTTAGTAGCTGTCGCAATTGGTTTGGTGTCATGTGCTCAATCGTATTCAACATCTGATAGCGATAATATTGTGGATCTTCAACTATTAAATTCCGATTCGGATTCTGAATTTTCGAAACTGCGTCAAATTGAATTTAGCCAGCAGAAAAGTAAAGCACAGAAATTTCTTGAGTTGAATAAAAATTATAATCAAGATCTTGTTTTCATGATCGATATGAAACAACCTTCGGGGAATTATCGTTTTTTTGTACATAGCTTTAAAAAGGATTCTGTTATCGAATCTGGGTTGGTTGCACATGGATCTGGTTCTGTTATATATGGCTCGGATTCATTGACGTTTAGTAATACGCCGGATTCGTATCAATCATCTTTAGGGAATTACAGGATAGGGAAAACATACGTTGGTAATTTTGGAAAATCCTACAAACTTCATGGCTTAGATGATTCGAATAGTAAAGCCTATCAACGTTACGTTGTCTTACATCCTTATTCTGCCGTACCTGATGAAGAACAGGAGTTTCCGATTATGGAGAGCTTGGGCTGTCCAATGGTTTCAGAGAACTTCGCGAAAAAACTCTACAAAATAATTGACTCATCAGCTAAGTCTATTTTGATGGTGATATATTACTAACTTACAAACCAAAGGAATTAAAATAAGTAAATCCCGTTCAATCTAGATGTGTAAGGCTCGGTTTTCCGTGGCTGCTAATGCTGCTTCTTTAACGCCTTCAGAATATGTTGGGTGTGGATGACATATTCTTGCCATATCTTCAGCAGATGCACGGTATTCCATTGCAGTAACTGCTTCCATAATTAAATCTGCTGCTCTTGGAGCAATCATGTGAACGCCTAATACTTCATCCGTATCTTTATCAGCAATTACCTTAATCGTTCCGGCAATATCCATACTAGCTCTTGCTCTTCCCAAAGCTTTAATTGGAAACACTCCAATTTTCACTTCTTTTCCTTCTGAAATAAGTTCGTCTTCAGTTTTACCAACTGAAGCCACTTCCGGCCATGTATATACAACTCCAGGGATCAAATTATAATTGATATGTGGCTTTTGTCCAGCTAAAAATTCAGCAACAAACACACCTTCTTCTTCAGCTTTATGAGCAAGCATAGGGCCTTTAATGACATCACCGATCGCGAAAATAGTTGGAATTGATGTTTGTAAATTATCATTTACCTCAATTTGTCCTTTATTGTTAGTTGAAAGACCAATATTCTCTAATCCAAGTCCTTCAGTATAAGGTTTACGCCCAACTGCCACTAAACAGTAGTCAGCTTCAAGCGTAATCTCTTCATTTTTCTTATTCAAAGCTGTCAATTTAACACCTTTACCTGTGTTCTTAACATTCTGTACTTTGTGTTGTAAATGGAATTTAAACCCTCCTTTCTTTAATACTTTAGTTAACTCCTTTACCATTGTTTTGTCCATTGTTGGAACGATTGTCTTAGCGAACTCTACAACTTCGATTTGCGTTCCTAGACGACCAAAAACGGAACCTAATTCAAGACCTATCACGCCACCACCAATGACAATCATTTTTTTCGGGATTTCAGTCATATTCAATAGTTCCGTTGAAGTCAAAATTCTTTTCTTATCTGGTTCCATGCCTGGAAAGAAATTTGGTTTCGAACCTGTTGATAACAAAATATTCTTGGTCTGTATTATTGTTTCTTTGCCATCCTGATGAGCAACTTTAACTGAGTTTTTATCAATAATAGAACCTAATCCTGTAAAAACTTCAATTTTATTCTTATCCATTAAAAATTTTACTCCGTCGCAAGTTTGAGAAACAACATCGTTTTTCCGCTTTACCATTTGTGTGATATTCGCTGCAACATTCTCGACATCTATACCATGCTCTTCAAAATTGTGAGTTGCGTTATGGTAATGTTCTGAAGAATCTAAAAGTGCTTTTGATGGGATGCAACCAACGTTAAGGCATGTGCCACCTAAAGTGTTGTATTTTTCTATAATTGCTGTTTTCATACCCAGCTGAGCACAACGTATTGCAGCTACATAACCTCCAGGTCCAGATCCAATAATTGTGATGTCAAAATTACTCATGTTCTATAGTTTAGTACAAATTTAATATTGTTTAGGTAAAAAAAAAGCCTTTCAAACGATGAAAGGCTTTAATTATTTTTAGATGGTCTTAAATTATAGAACCACTACTTTTTTAGTTGTTGTGTAATCACCTGTTTGAATTTCTAAGAAATACATTGCAGCAGGTAAATTAGCAGTCTTGTTCAATTTTTGCGTTACAACACCATTTGTTGAAGCGATTAATTGAGTTGCTATAACTTTACCTTGAGCATCTCTCAATGTAAAGTTAACGTCTTCGTCTTGTCCATTATAGCTTACTTGAATTTCTTCACCGTTTGATGGGTTTGGAAAAACGTTTAAGTCCATGTTTGAAATTAAATCAGAAGTCAAACTTAGAGTGCCTTGAATGTTGATATTATCAAGGTATAAATTACTAGAAAGGTCAGTCGCTATGAAAACAAATTTAAACATTGTTTTATCATCTTGACTTGTCGCATTATAAACAAATGATCCATTAGCCCATTGTGAGTTTTGTGTTGGCTTAAAGTCAGTACTCCCTGCAAATCCAGCAGTAACAATTTGAGTAGGTGTAATTGTTTTTCTCAAAATCCATGTAACTCCACAGTTTTTTGATGAATAGACTTTTATCTCCTCATTGATTTCTGACTCATTAAGTGTATTTGTAGCATATGAGTAATCGAAAGAAAATGTAATACCTGATGTATAACGTAAATCAAAAGACGGAGTAACTAATTCATCTTTATTTCCTCCTAATCTGTCATTGTAGAAATAGTCATCTGTATATAATAAGGCATTCTCAACATTCTTATAGTTATTTAATTTAAAAGCTCTTGAATTATCGTAACCACCGTCATTTACAATATGAAATCTTGCATAATTATCTTCTGGGTTGTTAACAATAAACCCTTCCGCTTCATTGTTTTCTAAATTAAAAGAGTGAGGCCCTTCGTAAGAAGCCCATTCAGGATTTACAAATATGTAAGAAGTTCTAGTTTCTGTACCTGATCCAGCATCATTTGAAGATGTTAAAGTAACTGTTTTTAGACCAGGAGTTGAGAAAGAGATAGTTGGATTAAGACTTGTTGAAGTTGCAGGTGATCCATCCTGAAATGTCCAAGTTCTATTATCAACTACAGCGTTCCATGAAGCATCCTTAAAACTTACAAACTCTCCAACACATGTAATTTTAGAAGAAACACTAAAGTCAGCAACTGGTGCACACAATGGAACAGTAAGTGAGTTGTTTGGATCTTGAGGTAATAATAAGTCCTTAACACCTGTCTCAATGAGCGTAGTATCATTCCATAGTCTATTTCTTTCTCCAGATATACCTATCATCGAATTCCTCATTACGTTAGCTTGGTCATCTGTAAACATTATACCGCAGGATGTGTAATCCATGACGTTTTGTACATTTTCAAATACACCTGTTTCGCAGAAGTCGTTTGTTAGGTTACATGGTCCACCACCATCTGTAGGAGGAGTATCAGAAATACCATCATCTCCACAAATGCCATCTTGTGAAACACCGTTAGTTCCAAAAGGATGAGGTAAAGCTAACCAATGACCAGTTTCATGAATTAATGTACCGCTGTTAGGTCCAGCAAGCATGGCTCCATCGAATCTATACCCAAGTCCATCAGTTCCGGAAGGATAAATAGAATAACCTCCAATACCTCCACCAGGAGCTGCTGAATTTTCACCTGCTATAAAGCTTACAATCCAAATGTTGTAGTACTTAGCTCTATTCCACTGGTTCAATTTTGAAGCTGCGTCTCCGAATCGTGTATTATGATTATTGATGTGTTCAATTCCATTAGTACAATTACCAAGAGGATCTATCGCCGCCAATTTAAATTCTATTTCAATATCACCAATGATAGTATCAAAAGCAGGAGAAATTTGAGAAAGCCCACTATTTGCAGCATTATAACTTTCATTTAAGTTATTCATCATTGAATATACATTTGCATCAGAATAATTTTCTGAACCATATTCATGCAAAATATGAACAACTACAGGTACTACATAAGTAACACCTCTTTCTGAACTTTCACCTTTAACCCTACTATTCTTAAGGAGCTCTTTATTTAATTCATGCTCAGCTTTAAGTTCAGGGTGTTGCTTGTGAAGTAGTTCTAGCATTTCATTCATACCACATTGTACCGCTTCTGTTTCCTGAGTGTTACCACTAAAAGCAATGAGGGAACTAGCTAAAAAGGTAAATATTATTTTTTTCATAAGGTAAAATTTAACAATAAGTATTTTCGTTTATACAGTTATTTATAAAGTAAATAAAGCAAAACGAGATTAATTAGTTACTATTTAATCATTTTCAGATGTAAATCTACATATTTTTGACGATTAAAAGCCAATAGATCTGACAAAAATAAATAATTTTATACAGGTCTATGACCTAAAACAAGTGTTTTTCAGCTCTATAAGAAGAGCGAACAAGTGGGCCGCTCTCTACATATCTAAAACCCATTTCCATTCCCAAAGCTTTGTATTCATTGAATCTTTCAGGCGTAACAAATTCAATTATGGGTAAATGCTTCGAAGTCGGCTGTAGGTATTGTCCTAAGGTCAGAATATCAACATCCACCGAACGAAGATCTGCCATAGATTCAATAATCTCATGGTGCTTTTCTCCAAGTCCAAGCATTAACCCTGACTTAGTCTTCATTCCGCCTTTCTTTAATCGAAATAAGACTTCTAAACTTCGATCATATTTCGCTTGAATTCTAACACCTTTAGTTAAGCGACGAACGGTTTCTAAATTATGACTTACTATTTCAGGAGAAGCATCAATGATTTGTTGTAAATTATCCCATTTACCTGCAAAATCAGGAATTAATGTTTCCATTGTCGTTCCTGGAGATTGCTTTCTAATTGCCCGGATTGTTTGTGTCCAGATAGAAGCACCTCCATCTTTTAAATCATCTCTATCTACAGATGTAATAACGGCATGTTTTACCCCCATGGTCTTAACACTGTGAGCAACTTTCCCTGGTTCAAATTCATCTACTTCATCAGGTCTGCCGGTTTGAACAGCACAAAAACCACATGATCGTGTGCAAATATTTCCGAGAATCATAAACGTAGCGGTTCCTTCTCCCCAACATTCTCCCATATTTGGGCAGTTACCACTCTCGCATATTGTGTGAAGCTTGTGTTCGTCGACTAGCGATCTAACTCGCTTGTAATTTTCACCTGTAGGCAGCTTTACACGAAGCCATTTTGGCTTTTTTATTCTCACCTTTGAATCTGTAACACTCGAATTGCTCATTCTACAAATTTTGAATCTTGCTTCACTGTAAGAAGACAAATTAAAAAACTACTTTTGTTCTATCATTTATTTATGCAAATAAATAACTGTACAAAGATAGATAAACGTTCGTGAATTATGGCTACATGCAAAGTTGAATATTTAGGAGGGCTAAGAACAAAGTGTACTCACATGAAGTCAGGTGTGGAGATTTTTACTGATGCACCAATAGATAATAATGGTAAAGGTGAATGTTTTTCGCCAACGGACTTGGTTGCTGCTGCTTATAGCTCCTGTATGATAACTATTATAGGAATATACTGCGAAGCCAACAATATCGTTTTTGAACATTGTACATCTGAGGTTGATAAAATAATGACCTCTGAGCCAAGAAGAATAGGAGAACTGCAAATAAATTTAGATTTTCAAAAGAATCAGTGGGGGGAAGATATTCAAAAGAGAGTTATTCGAGCTGGTGAAGCTTGTCCTGTGGCAAAAACGGTAGATCAATCTTTATCGATTAAATTTAATTATCAATTCTAAGAAAAATGGAAAGAGGGAATAAGTATACTAAAAAGTATGAAAAAAAAGAGAAAGACCATAGTGGAGACTATATTTTTGGTGTACGTGCTGTAATTGAGGCAATTCGAGCAGGAAGAGGTTTCAACAAGATTCTTATTCAAAAAGGTATGGATAAAGAATTGTTTTTAGAATTAAAACGTGAGTTAGGTGGCCACGATTTTCAGTTGCAATTCGTTCCTCCAGAAAAATTGAATTCTTATACGGAGAACAATCATCAAGGTGTTGTCGCGTTAGTTTCTCCAATTACTTATCATAAAATTGAGGAAGTAGTCGAGTCTCTGCTAGCAGAAGAAAAAAAACCATTTATTCTTGCATTAGATCGGGTAACTGATATTCGAAATTTTGGGGCAATAGCAAGAACAGCAGAATGCGAAGGTGTTGACGCTATATTGATTCCATCGAAAGGCTCGGCCCAAGTTACGGCGGATGCAATTAAAACTTCTGCAGGTGCTTTAAATCGTATAAAAGTGTGTAAATCAGATAATTTTAAAGAGTCGTTATTTTATATTCAACAATGTGGCTTGAGATTAGTGGCTTGTACAGAGAAAGCAAGTGTTCCTTTGTATGAAACAAATCTTAGAGGATCAGTAGCGGTAATTTTAGGATCAGAAATGGATGGAATCACATCTGACTTAATTAAAATGGCCGATATTTCCTGTAAAATCCCAATGCGAGGTGAAATTGCATCTTTAAATGTTAGTGTTTCTGCAGGAATGGTTATGTATGAGAAATTGAGACAGGAGTTGCATTAAGCTGAAGAGATGAAATATTGTATTTTTATTCTGAGTATTTTTTTTACGCTTTCAGCATGGTCTCAATTACCGCGAAAAACGAATAGTTTAATAGGTACGTGGGAATTCAAGAATGGTAGTGGATTTGAAGTATGGTCTAAAGAGGGCACAAGGCTTATTGGCTATGAATATCGTTTGAATAAAATTGGAGACTCTATAAAAGTTGCGAAAATGATGCTCGAGAAAGTGAATAAAGTTTTATTGTACACTTTTATTACTAATCTAACTACTCCGGATATAGATATTCAGAAAGAGAAAGTCATTTTTGTCGGAGGAAAACGAAAAATGAAATTTTACAACCGTCTTTCAAGTATTCCATATCGAATTGATTATGTTTTTAGTTTTTTTAGTCGTGAAAAGTTGAAAATTAGAATGTATTATGGACAAGATGACAAGCCTGTTAAGTTAATTCTTAAAAAGGTGAATTAAACTGATTATTTTGCCATCCAAGGTATTAAACCAGGAATCTCAGCTAAATCTGAAATATGCCATTCGTGTGTTCCTTGGAGTTGTATTTTTTTAGGGTCAAATAAAACTCCTTTGATACCGCAGTTTTCTGCTCCAATTACATCCACAAAATAATCGTCACCAATCATTATACTCTCATGTGCTTTTGCATTCGCTCTAGATAAAGCTTCATGAAAAACTTCTTTGGCAGGTTTATTTTTTCCGACTTCTTCGGAACAAAGAATCACATTGAAAAAATCAGTTAGCTTACTTTCTTTTAGTTTAATGTGCTGGACCTCTTTGAAGCCATTCGTTATGATGTGTAATTCAAACCCACTATTTTTTAGTTCTTGAAGTACATTTATTGAGTTTGGAAATAACCGTGTTTGATACGGTGAAACCTCAACGTAGCGTTTAGCCATTAGCTCGGCGGTTTCAATGTTGTCAAAGTCGAATTGAATGAAAGTATCAGAAAACCGTTTTACGCGTAGAACCGATTTCTCCATTTTTCCAGTACCATACAAATGCCATAATTTTGCATTTATTTTTTTATAAGCTGTATAAAAGCGCTGAAATGACGGCAAGTGTTGATCTAAATTTAATTCATCAAATAAAAGGACTAGAGCAGCTTTCGAATTTTCATCAAAATCCCATAAAGTCCTATCTAAATCAAAAAAAATGTGTTTCATCCGTATGCGAAAAATGTGATGCTAGTTGTTATTAGTCCATTAACGATCATTCCTAGAACGATCAATGGGTACGTTTTTTTACTGTCACCATAAAATTTGGCAGCGATTATACTTCCAATTGGTACAGAAAGAAAGAATGGAGCCCACATTGCAATGCCAAATTGGCCAAATGTTTTTTTTATCTTCAAAATAAATTTATTCATTCGAGTGAAATTCTTTTTCCGCTTAGGTGCTTTTCCAGCAGCTATAGCCTCCTGAAATTGTTTTTTCTTTTTTTCTTTAGCTCTTAGCATTAGAAATTCAGCAGCGAAATAAAAAATTGCAGAGCCAATAATCCCGCCAGCAACACAGGCAACATATGTTTCCAAAAAACTGAGGTTAAGCTTAGGTCCCGCAAATGGTGCGAACATAAATTTTATGAATGACAGAAAAAATAAAGAAATCATTGCTCCCCAAGCCATATGCTAACATTTTATGCCATATGCCAAATCACCGGCATCTCCTAGACCAGGAACGATATATGATTGAGCTGTTAATTCTTGGTCAATTGCACCAATATAATATTCAGTGGTGTCAGGTAAATGTTTCTTTAAATATTCCAAAGATTCTGGAGACGCAATTGCTGCGACAATAATAACTTTTGATGGTCTCCCTTGTCTCAGTAGTGCCTTGTAAACTAAATACATTGAACTTCCAGTTGCAAGCATCGGGTCATTGATAATTAAAACTTTATTATCGATTTTAGGAGCTGCCATGTATTCGACATGGACTTCGAACTTTTCTTCGGAACTGTGCTTACGATAAGCTGATACAAAAGCACTCTCTGCTTTGTCAAAATAATTTAACAATCCCATATGCATTCCTAATCCTGCTCTAAGTATAGTGGCTAAAACAGGTTGTTCTTTCAGGACTGCTGTAGGTGCAAGGCCAAGAGGAGTTCTGATTTCTTTCGTTTCAAACTGTAGCTTTTTTGATAACTCATAACCCAAAATTTCAGAAATACGTTCAAGATTTCGTCTAAAGCGCATCGAGTCTTTTTGAATATCAACATCTCGCAATTCACCAAGAAAGGTAGAGAAAATTGAATTAATATTTGAAAAATCATATACCATAATAGTAAAAGTAAACAAAAAACTCGGGAAGAATTGGCTTTTTATGGCTAAAAAATAATGGAGTTGAAAAAAACATAATCTTTAAGTATCTTTGCGCTCTATGGCAGAGAAATCAAAGTTAAACATGAAAGTATTTCTGCGTCTTCTATCGTATTGGAAGTCGTATAAGTTCTTGTTTTTCATCTCGATTTTGACGACTTTCTTACTTGCATTTCCTGGACCATTAAGACCTATGTTTGTTGGTCATATGGTAGATAAATACATGATAAAAAGCCAAGATCCAAATATGCTGTTATGGTGGACTTTGGTAATTTTAGGATTACTTATTGCTGAAGCCTTTCTGAGGTTTTTGTCTTCTTATTTTTCGAATCTTTTTGCTCAATCAATTATACGAGATGTGAGGAAGCAATTAATGAAGCATATCCTAACTTTCCGAATAAAGTACTTTGATAAAACACCAGTTGGAACATTGATTACAAGGATTGTATCAGATTTAGAGGCGATTACTGAAGTGTTTTCATCCGGTATGATTGTTGTTGCAGGTGAAATTTTGACTTTAATTTTCTCTATTGCGTTGATGTTTTATACCAATTGGGAGTTGGCTTTACTTGTTTTAATACCAATACCAATTTTACTTTTAGCAACACGAATATTTGCTCGATTAATGCGCAAGTCTTTCCAATTGGAAGCAAAGCAGGTAACTAAATTGAATGTTTTTGTTCAAGAAAGAATAACAGGAATGTCATTGGTACAGCTGTTTAATCGACAAGAAAAGGAATACAGTAAATTCCAAGAAATTAATAATGGACATAAACAAGCGCATCTTAAAGCGGTATGGGCAACTTCTATTTTCTTTCCTGTTGTCGAATTATTAAGCTCAATTTCCATTGCAATAATGTTGGTTTGGGGTGCTTTACAAATTCAAGGCAAATCGAGTATTGAAATAAGAGAAGAATTCGGAGAAATCATCTCTTTTATTCTTTGGGTGCACATGTTGTATCGCCCGATTAGAATGCTTGCTGATAAATTTAACATTCTGCAGAAAGGAACCGTGAGGGCTGAAAGAGTATTTGAGGTAATTGATTTACAAGATAATATTCAGAATGATGGAGCAATTGTTGATTGTAAATTTGACTCAACTATTCGTTTCGAAAATTTGTATTTCAGATACAACGATGAAGAATGGGTTTTGAAAAATATCAATTTAGAGATTGAGCCGGGATCAATGGTAGCTTTTGTTGGAGCTACAGGTGCCGGTAAATCATCTTTAGTTAATCTATTGGGTAGATTTTATGAGTATCAAAAGGGAGAGATTTACTTTGGCGACACAAAATTATCAGACATCGAATTGAATTTCTTGCGGAAGAATATTGCAATTGTTTTACAAGATGTGTTTTTGTTTTCAGGGACTATTTTTGAGAATATAACTTTAAGAGACTCTTCAATCAGTTTAGAAAAGGTAATTGAAGCGTCTAAAGTTGTTGGGGCGCACGATTTTATCTCAAAATTACCAAATACTTATGACTATCAGGTTGGTGAAAGAGGTAGTGTTCTTTCAACTGGTCAGCGACAATTGATTTCTTTTATTCGCGCATATGTCTACAATCCACACATTTTAATTCTTGATGAAGCAACATCTAGTGTTGATAATACGTCGGAAGAATTAATACAAAAAGCGACAATAGAATTAACCAAGGGCAGAACATCGATTGTGATAGCTCATCGTCTGTCAACCATCATAAATGCCGATAAAATAGTAGTTCTTGATAAAGGAGAGATTATTGAGCAAGGATCACATTCTGAATTGATTCAACATAGCGGTTATTATAAAAAATTACACGAAAAGCAATTTTCTAAAGAGTAACGATTAAAAGAATGTCAGGATTTAAAATAGGAGGAGTACCAGAACACTTTAATCTACCATGGAGAATGGGAATTGAAGAAGGTCGCTTTAAAAAAGAAGGGATTCATTTGCACTGGAGTGATATGGGTGGAGGAACTGGTCAAATGATTCGTGGTCTTGAGACTGGATCAATTGATATTGCAGTCTTATTGACCGAAGGCATTGCCCTTGCAATATTAAAGGGTGCTGACGTAAAAATATTAAGAGTTTATGTTACTTCTCCTTTGCGTTGGGGGATTCATGTTCCGTTTAACAGTGATATTGAAACTGTCGATCAAATTGAGAATAAGACTTTTGCAATTTCTAGAGAAGGGTCAGGATCTCATTTGATGGCTTATGTTAAGGCCAGCCAAGAGGGGTGGGATACGACGAAATTAAAATTTAATATTGTAGGTGATGTTTATGGTGGACTTTGGGCACTAGAGAATAATGAAGCTCAAGCCTTTATGTGGGAGAAATATACCACTCATCCGCATACGGTACAAAAAAAGTGCAGATATATAGGAGAAGTTGTAACGCCATGGCCGTGTTTTGTTATTGCTGTAAGAACAGAAATATATGATGATTATAAGGAGCAGTTGGTTAGAATGTGTGAGATTGTTGAGCAGAAAGCAAAAGAACTTAAGGTAAATGAAGATGCCATAGATCTAATTAGTTGGAGGTATAATTTACTTCATGGACAAGTTGAGAATTGGTTGAATGAAACCAGCTGGAATTATGATGGGGTAGAATACCCTTTAGCCTTTGAAAAAGCGATTTCTTATTTGATAAAATTGAATTTACTCACCGAAGACGAAGCGGTTAATTGGCGAGAGAAATTATTTTAATAAGAAATTGAAATGATTAAATAAAGTAGAGAAATAAATTAAGTTAACAGGATCAACTAAATGAAAAAGACAGGTGTATTATTAATTCAATTAGGCACTCCAGATAGTCCTTCAACAAAAGACGTACGTCGATATTTGAGTGAATTTTTAAATGATCCAAGAGTAATAGATTTACCTTGGTTAGGCAGGAAATTATTGGTCAATGGAATAATCGTTCCTTTTCGTGCACCTAAATCTGCAAAGATTTATAAAGAATTGTGGAACTTCGGAAATGGAATTTCGCCCTTAATTTCGAATACAAATAGTTTACGAAAGAAATTACAAGATCGCTTTGAAGGAGATAATGTAGACATTCATGTAGCAATGCGTTATCAAAATCCATCAATGTACGATGTGCTTGAGGAAATGCGTAAAGAGAATTATGATAAAATAATTATTTTGCCTTTATTCCCTCATTATGCAAGTGCATCTTCAGGATCAGCAATTGCTTTGGCAATGAAAATTATTAGTCAATGGTGGGTTATTCCAGAAGTTGATACGATCAATCAATTTTGGGATAACGAGGGGTATATTGATTCAATAATTGAACGAGCGAAAGAATTTAAGCTTGATGATTATGATCATGTGTTATTTTCCTATCATGGATTGCCTGATAGACATGTCGATAAAGTATATGAGGGCAATGATTTGTGTGAAGATCAACCATGCGAAACCGAAATAAACGAGAAGAATAAATTCTGTTATAAAGCAACTTGCTTCGCAACGACAAGGTTGATTGCTGCCAAGTTAGGAATCAATACATCGGACTATACTGTTTGTTTTCAATCGAGATTAGACAAAAAATGGCTGACGCCATTTGCAGATAAAGTCGTTGCAGACCAAGGGGCGAAAGGTGCTAAAAGAATACTGGCTTTTAGTCCCGCATTTGTCGCTGACTGCCTAGAAACGGTGATTGAAATTGGTGATGAATACCAAGAGATCTTTGAAAAATCAGGTGGGGAAAAAATTCAGTTGGTACCCAGTTCAAATGATCATGATCGATTTGTTGATGGTCTAGAAGAATTAGTAAAACAGAAGATGTTTTAGGCTAATCCAAAAAAATCGATTAAAGGAATTATCTTCTAAATTTCGAATTCACAAAACAACTATGTATCTTTGCATAATTAATTTAGAAATTACATAAATAACATATGAGTACAACAGAAAAATTAGCTTACAAAGTTAAAGACATCAGTTTAGCTGAATGGGGAAGGAAAGAGATTAATATTGCTGAAGCAGAAATGCCAGGATTAATGTCTCTTCGTGAAGAGTTTGGAGCATCGAAGCCTTTGGCTGGAGCTAGAATTGCAGGATGTTTACACATGACTATCCAGACAGCTGTTTTGATTGAAACATTGGTTGAGTTAGGTGCGGAGGTAACATGGTCTTCTTGTAACATTTTCTCTACACAAGATCACGCAGCAGCAGCAATTGCAGCAACTGGTGTTCCAGTTTATGCTTGGAAGGGATTGAACGAAGAAGAGTTCGATTGGTGTATTGACCAAACAATTCATGGATTTAAAGATGGGAAGCCTCTGAACCTAATTTTGGATGATGGTGGTGATTTAACGAACATGGTTTTTGATCATTACCCAGAATTATGTGCTGGAATTAAAGGTCTTTCTGAAGAAACGACGACTGGTGTCCACCGTTTATACGATAGAAAAAAGAATGGTACTTTAGTTATGCCTGCAATCAATGTAAATGATTCAGTTACTAAGTCTAAGTTCGATAATAAATACGGATGTAAAGAATCATTGGTAGATGCAATTCGACGTGCTACTGATACAATGATGGCAGGAAAAGTTGCTGTTGTTTGTGGATATGGTGATGTTGGAAAAGGATCAGCAGCGTCTCTTCAAGGAGCAGGTGCGCGAGTTATCGTAACTGAGATTGACCCAATTTGTGCCTTACAAGCTGCAATGGATGGTTTTGAAGTGCGTAAATTGGAGAATGTTATTGGAAATGTTGATATCGTTGTTACAACCACTGGTAATAAAGACATTGTTCAAAGTCAACATTTTGAGGCAATGAGAGATAAAACAATTGTTTGTAATATTGGTCATTTCGATAATGAAATCGATATGACTTGGTTGAACTCAACTTATAAGAAGACTGAGATTAAACCACAAGTTGACATGTATGATATTAAAGGGAATGACATTATTGTGCTTGCAGAAGGACGTCTTGTAAATCTTGGTTGTGCAACAGGTCATCCTTCATTTGTAATGTCTAATTCTTTTACAAACCAAACATTGGCGCAATTAGAATTATGGAACAACACAGATGCTTATGAAAATGATGTTTACATGCTTCCTAAGCACTTGGATGAAAAAGTAGCAAAGCTTCACCTTGCAAAAGTTGGTGCGGAATTAACAGAGTTAAGGCCAGATCAAGCTACATACATTGGTGTTACTGTAGACGGTCCTTATAAGGCTGAACACTATAGATATTAGAATCTAATTATATTTTCGAAAAGGGGGTCTAAACAAAGGCCCCCTTTTTTTGTTATCAAATCTACCAACCCCTCCGACATCCTTCGATAATAATTAATTATATTTACATCAGTGAAACAAAAAATTAACGATATTATTTTTGGTACTACCACTAAATCAGGGAAAATTTTTGATTTGGTTTTACTTTTTTTAATTCTATTTTCTGTTGCTATTATATTGTTTGAAAGTGTTCCAGAATGGAATGGTCATTACGAAAAGCAATTTTATTATCTAGAATGGGGCTTTACTATAATTTTCACGATAGAATATTTTTTAAGAATATTTATTTCTAAGAGACCAATCAAATACATGCTAAGTTGGTGGGGGATAATTGATTTAATTTCTATTCTCCCAACATTTATAAGCCCATTCTTTTCAGGTTATGCTTCCTTAAGAGTCATTAGAGCTGTTCGATTACTGAGAATTTTTCGAATTCTCAAGTTGAGCCGTTTTACCTCAGAATCTCAAGCTCTTGCACATTCCTTAAAAGCGAGTTATTATAAAATCACAATTTTTTTATTTTTCGTGGTAATGATGATGATCATGGCAGGAACTTTAATGTATGTTATCGAAGGTGGATCCAAAGGGTTTGAAAGTATTCCTTCTAGTATTTATTGGGCTATTGTTACGACAACAACTGTTGGTTATGGGGACATTGTTCCATTAAGTGATTTAGGAAAAGCTTTGTCATCAATTATGATGATTTTAGGTTACGCAATTATCGCAGTGCCAACAGGAATTATTTCTGTGGAAATGTCACAATATAAAGATGATGGACAAAAAGATAATTTGTGTAACAATTGTGGACATGATAATCCATTTGGTTCTGTATACTGCAATCAATGCAGTCAAGAAATAACGAATGGTTAATCTTTCTCTTCTATATTTCTAAAGAGGAAAGAATAAGTTGTTCCAAATTCTGTTTTTTCGGCTGAAAAATTTTCAACAAGCTGTTCCGTCATCATCTCAATCATCTCTATTATAAACGAATTCTATTTTTTTGTTGTAAGAATAGCTGCTGAAAATGCCTAAGGCTAAAGTCAAAATAATTTTTAAATTCAAATTTCGTTTTTAAATGAGTCTAATTAATTATTCATTGCTTCAACCAATCCCATCACATACATACGGAGCACATCATTCGAATTGATTGTTTCAGATTTCGTAACTTTGTCTGTGTTAATTGCTAAGCCTCGAATTCCGTAGGTTTTCTCGAAGCTTTTCGAACGCAATTTTTCAAAATCTTTCAGTACAACTTTTCTTGAATCGATTTCATTTTTTTCTTTGTCCAACACTTTAATTCTGAGTGTCAATTTTGGTTTTACTTTCGAAAATGATTTGTCTCCAAAAGATACTTTCACGCCTCCCGTGGCTGCAATGTGACATTGGATTTCTACAAAAATGTTTAATGAATCGTTTGTTTTTGTTGCTTTTCTGAAGGAATTAGCGGGTAAATGCATCAAATGTTCGGGCAAGGCTGGCGAGAATAATTTATCCTCATCTGGTCGCATACTTGTCATTGTCGCGGTCAATAATTCGCCGATCATTTGTTCGCTGATCAATATTAACGTATCCGAAAGTTCTTTTGGCATTTCTTCAATTGTTGAAAGATTCAGAATTTTGTGATCCTTATTTTGAACTTCCATTTGAGTAGTTAACTCGTCGTCAATTCGGAATGAAAAATTGTAAATTACGCCACTTTGTGCAGTTCCTGAGAAGCAAATGAGCGCTAGTAGAGTTGTCAAAACTAAGTGTTTCATAATTAGAATGTATGATTTAAGATGTTTCGTCAAGTAATTTACAAATTCTGTACCAAACATGTAATTGGTTTTACTTTTAGATGTTGGCAATGAGGATAATGTAATTTTTCGTTCACTCGAAGAATATTTTCTAAAAAAAAATAAAGACTTCTCGCAAGCGAGAAGTCCTTTTATATAGTCGTTCTATTTACCCGAGTAAACTCAGTAAAATAGAAACGGAAAAGGACCCGCCCTTAAGCGGACCCTTATGATCTTATACCAATTTACATCATCCCTGGCATTCCACCAGGCATACCACCTGCCATAGCTGCGGCAGATTCGTCAATCGGTTCATCAACAATAACACATTCTGTAGTTAATAGCATTGATGCTATTGAAGCTGCATTTTCAATTGCAATTCTAGTAACTTTTGTAGGGTCAACAACACCAGCAGAAAATAAGTTCTCAAATTTTTCTGAACGTGCATTGTATCCAAAGTCATCTTTGCCTTCTTTTATTTTTTGGAGAATCACTGCGCCTTCTCCGCCGCAATTTGCTACAATTTGACGTAAAGGATCCTCAACCGCTCTTTTTACAATTGCTATCCCCGTCATCTCATCTTCATTTTCGCTTTTGATTTTATCAATTGTCGAGAGTGCTCTGATTAATGCAATTCCACCACCTGGAACAATTCCTTCTTCAACGGCAGCGCGAGTAGCAGAAAGGGCATCATCAACTCTGTCCTTTTTCTCTTTCATTTCAACTTCGGTTGGAGCTCCAACATAAAGTACAGCAACACCACCAGCTAATTTAGCCAAACGTTCTTGCATCTTTTCTTTATCGTAATCCGAAGTTGAAACTTCTATTTGTGCTTTAATTTGCTCAACTCTTGTTTTAATTAATGATTTGTCACCAGCTCCATTAACAATTGTTGTGTTGTCTTTGTCAATTTCAACTTTTTCAGCTGTTCCAAGCATATCTAAGGTCACATTTTCCAATGTCAATCCTTTCTCTTCAGAAATTACTTGGCCACCAGTTAAAATAGCTAAATCCTCTAGCATTGCCTTTCTTCTGTCTCCAAAACCTGGCGCTTTAACTGCTGATATCTTCAGGGAACCACGAATTCTATTTACAACAAGTGTTGCTAATGCTTCGCCATCAATGTCTTCTGCAATAATCAAAAATGGTCTTCCAGATTGAGCTACAGGCTCAAGAACAGGAAGTAATTCTTTCATATTAGTGATTTTCTTATCGTATATGAGAATCATTGGCTTCTCCATTTCGCAAATCATTTTTTCAGTGTTTGTTACGAAATATGGTGACAAGTAGCCTCTGTCAAATTGCATTCCTTCAACAATTTTCACTTCTGTTTCAGTACCCTTAGCTTCTTCCACAGTAATTACACCATCGTTCCCCACAGCTTTCATTGCCTTGGCAATTAAAGAACCAATCATTTCATCATTATTAGCAGAAATAGATGCGATTTGCTTTATTTTATCGTTATTTGAACCAACTTCTTGAGAATTCTTTTTTAGATTCTTAACAATATCTCTAACTGCTTTATCAATACCACGCTTTAAATCCATTGGATTTGCTCCAGCAGCAACGTTTTTAAGTCCTGTACTAATAATAGCTTGAGCAAGAACAGTTGCTGTAGTTGTTCCGTCACCAGCAATATCAGCTGTTTTTGATGCTACTTCTTTCACCATTTGAGCTCCAATATTCTCAATTGGATCTTTTAATTCAATTTCTTTTGCTACTGAAACTCCATCTTTAGTAATATGAGGTGCTCCAAATTTCTTTCCGATAATAACGTTTCTTCCTTTCGGCCCTAATGTTACTTTTACAGCATTTGCTAGAGCATCAACTCCAGATTTCAGCTTATCACGCGCTTCGATATCAAATAATACTTCCTTTCCCATTTTAATTTTTTTTGTCGATTGATTTAAAATATTCCGTAAACATCTGCCTCACGCATGATGAGGTATGTTCCATTATCTATTTTTATTTCTGTGCCGGAGTACTGTCCAAATAGCACTTCGTCACCTACTTTCACCGTCATTGGCTCATCTGGTTTACCTGCACCTGCAGCAACTATTTTTCCTTTTAACGGTTTTTCTTTTGCCGAATCAGGGATTATTAATCCGCTAGCTGTTTTAAGTTCTACTGGAGTAGGCTCAATAAGAACTCTATCAGCAAGTGGCATGAATGAAATAGACATGTATTTAATTTTTTGTGTTAATATTTTCTTTAGTTGTAAGAACTCGAAAATTGTGCCAATAGAAAATAGTAGACAGATTTTCCTTTTTGACAAAAAAAATGTCAGTATGCGTGACATACTGACATTGAAAATTAATTTCTTTAGCTACTTATGGTGCTTGTGTTGCTCCTTCGTTTTGATTAGGCTCGCTGGTAGCAGGGTTTTCAGTAGTTTCTGGTTCTGGTTCCGCTTGTACTGGTGCAATTGACTTCATTTGTATTGTTAGTATAATACTCAATACAGCAATGATTCCAGCCAAAGACCATGTTGCCTTATCAATAAATTCGTTTGTTTTTTGTACGCCTCCTAATTGCGTAGACCCACCGAAATCAGAACTTAATCCCCCACCTTTTGGGTTTTGTACGAATACAACAAAAACAAGAAGAATACTTGCGATTACGATGATAATTGATAATAATGTTTCCATTGTTTATTTATTTAATTTTTTCTCTAATTCTTTTATTTGGATTGCAAAGAAAATCTTTTTTTTCGGATATTTCAAACTTAATTGATGATAAGCTGAAATTGATTTCGGAAAATTGCCTTGAAGAGCATATATTTTTGCTAAAGTTTCACTTATTGGTAGGCTTTCGGTATTGAGGCTTTCCTTCGCCTTTTCAATAGGCGAGAAGAAAGGTTTTTTTGATTTAATAGTATTCCCTGAAAGCTTTTCAATTAAACTTGAGTCGTTGTTGTCACTTACTATCGCTGTAATAATTAGCTTGTCACTCTTGTTTGGTTCAGTGTGATTTGAATTTGAGTGAAGCCAAGAATTGAAGGATTGTTTCGTATCTATTGAGAATTCAATTTTAGTTTTTTCTGGTTCAATTTGACCTTCTTTTTCAGAGGGAATATTTTTTTCAATTAATTGTGAATTTTCTTCTTCTGAAAGCTCTGATAACTGATAATTTGCAGAATATGCATGTTCTAAAATTGATTGATCAACATTATCTAATTCTAAATCGGAGGCAATTGATTGTTTTTCTTTATCAGTTTCAATGATTTTCTCTGGTTCAAATTCAATTAGTTCCGTTTCACTTTCTGCTAATTCTATTTCGACTTCTTTCCCTTCTGTAATTTTCACTTCAGGAGTCATCATTGACTTGTTGAGTTCAATTTCTTCTTTGAATGATGATTCTGGTTCACTGTACTCATGAATTAATGCATAAAGTTGAGCACGGTCTGATATCCGGTATGAATACACTTTTAATTCTTCTTCGAAATAAACATCCGATAAATCGCTCAATGCTTTCAAGTAAAGGATTGAAAATATTTGTGCGTAAGGATATTTTATTGTAAGTTCTTTTAATTCCTCAATATTCCGAGACTGAGCAATGTTAGGATGCTTTACTATTTCCGCGATGTCGACTAAATTCATCATTCTACCAGTTTGAAAGTAGTTTATTAATAACGTCTTGAACAACTTGTGTTGTTATTTCTTCAAGAAATTGTGATTCCACAGTTCCAATATCAGTACTTGAATTATAGTCGAAAAAGCGCGTACTGACAAGGTTCATTTCGTCTTCCTCAGCAGCAGTGATGAAGATTTCAAATTTTACGGAAACAGATAGTCTATTTTGTGATGCGTTGTCTCCTTCTTGCAATGCAATCGGATTAATCGAATAACTAATAATAGTACCTTCAATTTCTATTTGCGCCTCACCTTCAGAAGTTGCAAGCTTTAAGCGTGTGCCATTTTGGATACCATCTTTAATCTCTTCAGCTAAATTCGAGCTGTAATATATTGGTGCATTAGGAGCATTATTTTTAATTGGATGAACGATGAACATTTTCCAATCTTCAGGCATTGTTCCGTCAACAAAAGAGATGCTCTTCGGCCAACAAGCGCTCAATAAGAATGCAGTAAAAATGTAAAAAATGAGTTTCATTAATCAGCTAAGTTATATTCTTTTATTTTTCGATAAAGTGTACGTTCACTAATACCCAATTCTGCAGCGGCATATTTCCTTTTTCCTTTATGCTTAACAAGAGCCTTCTGAATCAGTTCTTTTTCTCTGTCTTCTAGAGAAAGTGATTCTTCAATTTCTTTGTGTACTTCGTAATTATCCTCATCTTTTTCTGGATGGGAGAATGTTTCTTTATTAGGAGATACGGGAAGTAATCGACTACTAGGAGGCGTTTGGATGTCATTTGCGAAACGACTAATCATTTGTTCTTGCGTTTTATCGATCTCTACCTCACCGTTATCTGGAATTAATCCAATCACTAGTTTTTTAAGATCATTCAAATCTTTTTTCATATCGAACAAGAACTTGTACATTAATTCTCTTTCATTGACGCTTTCTGAACTAGAATTGATGAGTGCAGGAGAATTAGCATTTTTTTCTGGCAAGTAATAAATCAATTCGGCTGCGCTAATTTCTCTTTCTGTTCCAATGACCGAAATTTGTTCCACCAAATTCCTAAGTTGCCGAATATTTCCAGGCCAATTATACTCGTTGAGCAATTGAACCGAATCTACTGTTAATTTTATTGCGGGCATTCTGTACTTTTCAGCGAAATCGCTTGCAAATTTTCGAAACAATAGGTGGATATCACCCCCTCGATTTCTCAATGGCGGCAAAGAAATAGGTACAGTACTCAATCGATAAAATAGGTCTTCTCTAAATTTCCCATTTGCAATAGCTTGTTCGATGTTCTCATTGGTTGCAGCGATTATTCTGACATCTGTTTTGATAACCTTTGATGCGCCAACCTTTATGAATTCTCCAGTTTCAAGCACTCGAAGGAGTCGAACTTGTGTTTTCAGAGGTAATTCAGCAACTTCATCCAGAAATATTGTTCCTCCATCTGCGACTTCAAAATAACCTTTTCTACTTCCAACTGCACCAGTAAATGAACCTTTTTCATGACCAAACAATTCAGAATCAATAGTTCCTTCAGGTATTGCTCCACAATTTACAGCGATATATTCGTTGTGTTTTCTCTTGCTCAATTGGTGAATAACCTGTGGAATAATTTCTTTTCCTGTACCACTTTCTCCCGTAATTAGGACCGAAATATCTGTGGGTGCAACTTGAGCAGCCACTTCAAGAGCTCTATCTAACTTAGGATTGTTGCCAATTATTCCAAATCGCAGTTTAATTTGCTGTAATTCCATTTATTGAGCGGGTTTTAGAATTTCGATTACATCGCCAAGTAAAGTTGCGGTTGTACAATCGTTTATTTTCACCATTACAAAGTCACATTTTTTAAAATTTCCTTTAGGGAAAACAACCTTTGTATTGTGGTCATTTCGACCGTTCATGAAATCTTTTGATCTTTTAGAGGTTCCTTCCACTAAAACTTTATGAATTTTGCCTATTTGACTTTTGTTTATGACGAGTGAATTTGCTTGTTGTAAATTGATTACTTCTGTTAATCGGCTGCCTTTTAACTCTTCAAGAACGTCATCTTTAAATCGTCTTTCTGCGAGTGTTTTTGGGCGTTCTGAATATTTGTACATGTATGAGAAGTTCCATTTAACCTCCTTCATGAGACTAATTGTATCCTCGTGCTCTTGATCAGTCTCACCACAAAACCCAGTCATAATATCAGTTGTAATTGCACAATTAGGAATTATTTCACGAATTGCTTTTATTCTTTCTAAATACCATTCACGTGTATAGCCACGATTCATTCTTTGAAGCACATCAGAATTTCCAGACTGAATAGGTAGGTGAATATAATTGCAAATATTATCGTGGGAAGCAATAACTCTCAAAACTTCATCGGACATATCTTTTGGGTGAGAAGTCGAAAATCGAATTCTCAAATCTGGAGATATAACAGCAATTTTTTGCATTAATTCTGCAAAATTAGTTGTTGATTCAGCCGCATTTTTTATTTCTCCTTTAGAGGTCATATTCCATCGATACGAGTCAACATTTTGACCTAAAAGAGTAACTTCTCGATAGCCGCTATTGAATAATTCTTCACATTCTTTATAAATAGACTCTGGGTCTCTCGATCGTTCTCTTCCTCGTGTGAAAGGCACAACACAAAATGAACACATATTATCACATCCTCGAGTTATCGAGACAAACGAAGTTACACCTTTACTATCTAATCTAACAGGTGAAATATCTGCATACGTTTCGTCTCTAGATAATAAAACATTCACTCCCTTTTGTCCACCTTCAACTTCAATAATTAAGTTTGGCAGATCTCTATAAGAGTCCGGTCCTGCAACAATATCAACAAGTTTTTCTTCTTCAAGTAATGTTTTTTTGAGGCGTTCAGCCATGCAACCTAAAACACCTACAATTAATCCGGGTTGTCTTTTTTTGCGGTTTTTGAAGTTTGTTAATCTCTTGCGAACACGTAATTCTGCATTTTCTCGAATAGAACAGGTGTTGATCAAAATAATATCAGCGTCATGCTCATCAGTGGTTGTTGTATAACCTTTATCAATCAATATAGAAGCTACAACTTCACTGTCAGAGAAATTCATAGCACAGCCATAACTCTCAAGAAATAGTTTTTTTCCTTCTGATTTAGAATTGGATTCCATAATTAATGCTTCTCCTTGGCGAGATTCGTCCATTTCTTTATTCATTCTTCTTTGTGATCCTTTAAATGATTATTTGAAGAGCAAATTTAATGAAAAACTCGACTATGTCAAAATGGCAGTCCGTTTTATTTTCTTAGATGGACTCATTTTTTTTTTATAATAAATATATATGATATACTACTGTATGAAAATTAAAAGTAGAATGCTTGAGTTATAGGGAGGAGACAAATGTAATTGATAGACTTGAAATAGCTGTTTTTATTAGCTTATAAAGGCTTGAAAAAAAAAATGTTCAGTAAATAAATTGTTTTTTGCATTTAATTCCTCTTATTTTGCAACCATAAAAATTGTTTCATTTTAATTATTCTATATCATTATGGCAAAGAATTTAGTAATTGTTGAGTCACCTGCAAAGGCAAGTACAATAGAAGGTTACCTAGGGAAAGACTTTGTTGTGAAGTCAAGCTTTGGTCACGTTAGAGACCTTGCAAAGAAAGAAGCGATAGATGTAGAAAACAATTTCAAGCCGAAATATGAGGTGTCAGCCGACAAGAAACAAATAGTAGCAGAATTGAGAAAGCTATCAAAAGCTGCTGAGGTTATATGGTTAGCAACGGATGAGGATCGAGAAGGAGAGGCAATATCTTGGCATTTATATGAAACATTAAATTTATCAAAGAAAGTAACGAAAAGAATCACATTCAACGAAATCACGAAGAAAGCAATCTTAAAAGCAATAGAATCTCCAAGAGAAATAAATAAAGAATTGGTAGATGCTCAACAAGCTCGAAGAATATTGGATCGTCTTGTTGGGTTTGAATTGTCACCAGTACTTTGGCGAAAAGTTAGACCGAGTTTATCAGCTGGAAGAGTTCAGTCGGTTGCAGTACGTTTAATTGTAGAGAAAGAAAAAGATATTAATAAGTTTTCGTCGAGTACATTTTATAAGATCACAGGTCGATTTGGGACCGATAAGGGTCGAATAAACGCTAACGTCTCAAAGCAAATTACAACTGAACAGGAAGTTATTGCATTTCTTGATTCATGCAAAAATGCTAATTTTTCGGTTGCTGATGTTGTTAAGAAACCAGCATCAAAGAAGCCTGTCGCACCGTTTACAACTTCAACACTACAACAACAAGCAAGTATAAAATTAGGATTCTCGGTATCAAGGACAATGTCTGTAGCTCAACGATTGTATGAGTCAGGACGAATAACTTATATGAGAACGGATTCTGTTAATTTATCAGATACGGCAATTGATGCTGCTAAAGCTGAAATTACAAGTGCATATGGAGCTGAGTTTTCCAATCCTCAAAAATATAGAACAAAAAGCTCTGGGGCACAGGAAGCGCATGAGGCAATAAGGCCCACTGATTTCTCTGTGCATTCAATTAATGCAGAAAGTGAGCAGGAAAAACTGTATGACTTAATATGGAAGAGAGGTATTTCTTCTCAAATGTCGGATGCGAAACTGGAAAGAACTACTATTAAGTTAAATGCAAACGGTGTTGACGAAACATTTTCTGCGAAGGGTGAAGTTGTATTGTTTGAAGGTTTTTTGAAAGTCTATCTAGAAACTGATGTAGACGAAGGAGATGATGAATTCACGACTGGATTAATGCCAGCAGTAGCATCTGGTGATAGCGTTAATACAGAGGAGATTTTAGTTACACAGCGTTTTACTAGACCTCCAGCACGTTTTGTCGAGGCATCCTTAGTCAAGAAACTTGAAGAATTAGGAATTGGCCGTCCATCAACTTATGCTCCAACAATTTCTACGATTCAAAAACGTGGGTATGTGGAAAAGCCAGAAAAAGATGGAACAGAAAGAGCATATGCGCAGTTTGTTTTAACTGATGGTGACTACGTAAAAAATGAATTAAACGAAGTTACTGGTCGCGAACGTAACAAATTGTGTCCAACAGATATTGGAATTGTAGTTACAGACTTCTTGATTGAGCATTTCTCTCAAATTATGCAGTATAATTTTACTGCAAAAGTAGAGCAAGAATTTGATGAAATTGCTAATGGAACAGTTGACTGGACGAAAATGATTGGGAGTTTCTATACACCATTCCATGAAAGAGTGGAAGATACTATAGAGAATTCTGAAAGAGCATCAGGTGAGCGTGAAATTGGAATAGATCCTGAATCGGGTAGACGAATAATCGTAAGAATTGGAAAATTTGGACCGATGGCACAAATTGGAAATGAAGAAGCTGATGGAGAAAAACCAAAGTTTGCTTCACTCAGAACTGGCCAGTCGATTAATTCCATTTCACTAGAAGAAGCGTTAGAATTGTTCAAGTTCCCAAAAAATCTAGGAGAGTTTGAAGGAAAAGAAACGATCGTTGCTCAAGGAAGGTTCGGTCCATACGTGAAGCATAACGATGTTTTCGTTTCTTTACCGAAAGGAGAAGACATGGGTGCTGTTGATTTGGATAGAGCCATTGAATTGATCAAAGCAAAGCAAGAAGAAGATGCACCTGTTGCGGAGTATGAGGGGATGCCAGTGCAAAAGGGTTCAGGTAGATTTGGCCCATACATTAAATGGAACGAACTGTTTATTAATGTGAATCGCAAATATGATTTTGATAACTTGACCAATGAAGATATCATAGAACTCATTGAGATCAAAAAGCAGAAAGAAATTGATAAAATGATTCATAATTGGCAAGAAGAAGGGATTTCCGTTCAAAAAGCAAGATGGGGTCGTTTTAATATTATCAAAGGAAAATTGAAAATTGAGCTTCCAAAAACGTTTAAAGTGGATAAATTAACTTTGGAAGACGTTCAAAAAATGATTGAAGAAAAAAAGCCTACTAAGAAGAAAAAAGCGGTCAAGAAAAAGGTAAAAGTAAAAGCGAAAAAATAGTTTTCAACTTTAAAATTGTAAACATTCTTTGTTTTTGAAGAGTTGGTGCTCAATTTTCATTTATTTTTGAGTAAATTCCGTGAATTAATGAAAGATCTATCCATCTACTTTGAGCCAGTTAACGAAGGCTTAGAAATAGCAAATGAACTTAAATTAGTAGTGCAGTGTCATGATTCATCTGGTTTTCCAGAAATTGAAGAAAAAGGTATTGCCATTATTTATGTGCCAGAGTATAGGAATTCTGCAGAAAATCACAAAGAGGTCATTGAGTCCTTCAGAGCTCATTTTTATTCCCTCTATCCAGGGGATAATTGGAATTTCTCAATCTATGACTTAGGGACAATTAAACCTGGAGAATCAACCAAAGATACATCGTTTGCCTTGTCACAAGTAGTTTCTGAATTAGTGAAAATGGAAATAATACCCTTTGTTATAGGGGGGGGGCAAGATCTCACCATTGCTTGTTATAAAGGCTTTGAGTCACATGAGCAAATGATCAATATTTGCGCAATAGATGCTGAGTTAGATATTGGTGACCCAAACAAGGAAGTTACGTCAGATGGATTCATAAGTCACCTTTTAATGCAGCGGCCATGTCACCTTTTTAATTACACTTCAATTGGAATGCAACGACCTCTAGTTGCAAAAAAAAATATTAACCTTTTTGATGAATTGTATTTTGACATATGCAGACTTGGACAATTGAACGATGATTTTAAAGTGGCAGAGCCACTAATTAGGAATTCTGACCTGCTCTCCATTGATTTTAAAGGATTAAAATCGGCAGACACCGATGGAAGTAAATATCCCAATGCAAACGGAATTTCGGCTTCACAAATTTGTCAAATTGCAAAATATGCTGGAATGAGTGATAAGATGTCTTGTGTGGGTATTTTTGATATTCATCCTGAGCAGAATAATGTGGCATCTGGATTGTTAGCTCAAATTATATGGTACTTTATTGAAGGTGTTGCACTGAGAGTGGGAGATTTTCCAATTGGCAGCAAAAAGAACTATACTCAATTTCACGTCCACATGGATGATTTTGAAGAAGATTTGGTGTTTTATAAAAGCAATAAGTCAAGCCGATGGTGGTTGGAAGTCCGCTACAACAGTGAAGCAGGGAGTAAATATGACCGCCATAAGATGGTGCCGTGTGATAAAGAAGATTACGACAATTCATTAAATAATCACGTGCCAGACCTCTGGTGGAAAACGCTGAAGAAAATCAATTAATTTTAAGTTTTAAAAGTTGCTTTAGAATTACAATTATTCCAAAAGTATTTTCTTTTTTTTATTTCAAATTAGAATTATTTTAGCTATTTTGTGGCCTGATACTTTTTTTGATCATGATTTTTAAGAAACGTTCAGTGGATTTGATAGCTAAATTTATGAAAAGAAACTCTTTGTTAGTGCTTGTTTTGTTAATGATTAGCGGAAGTTTAATCGCTCAGCAAGACAAATTGATCACACATTTCATGTTCGATAAAATGAGTCTCAATCCTGGTGAGACAGGAATTGATGAAGGAATTTGTGGCACATTACTTTATAGAAATCAATGGGACAAAGTAAACGGCGCGCCAAACTCTGTCGTCCTAAATTTAGCGGCTAACATGAATCGGTTTTTTCCTGGTGGAATAGGTATTTCTTTCTATAATGACGCGATCGGTTTTAGTAGTCAAAACAATATCGAATTGAATTATTCATATCCTTTGCGAATATCTGGAGTAGGTACTTTAGGAATTGGAGTAGGATTTGGATTGATGAATTTTTCTATGAATCCTCAATGGGAGCCTCCAACTACTGCAATAGATCCAACATTGCCAAATGCAATATCTGCAAATAAGTTTGATTTAAATTTTGGGTTATACTTGAAAGGGGAGCAAGATTATTATGTAGGAATTTCTTCAACACACCTTACTCAAGCTAGATTTGCAGATGGATTAGGGATTACTGATTATGGCTCAGTAAGACATTATTATTTAATGGGAGGAAAAACTTTTAGAGATGTTGGTCCTGGTGATATTGAAACTAACCTTATGGTTAGAACTGAATTATTACATTTCTCAGTTGATGTGAACGCAAGATATTTATGGAATAATATTGCTTATGCTGGAGTTACTTATAGAACAAGTGATGCCATTGCTATTATGTTAGGATATAAGCCTATTAAAAATATGACTGTTGGATATTCTTATGATATAACAACAAATAGACTTTCAAGTGTTTCTAAAGGGACACATGAAATATTGGTTAAATATTGTTACCATTTACCTATACCGCCAATTCAAAAATCTAAACACCCTAGATGGTTGTAATTGTCAATTATTTTTAGAATATTTGTAACCTTTATCATATAAGTCCCGTTATATCGAAGTAAAAAGAACCTGTAAGTAAGTTAATTTAGATGTCCGGAAGATTAAAAAGAGGTAGTATGAAAAAACTTTTGTTATTTGCTATTATTGGAGTTGTGCTCGCATCGTGTAGTTCTCGAACTGGTGAGTTAACTGGCGCTCTAGGTAGACCAGTGTATCATCCGCAAATCCCACTTGGAATGGTTTACATTCCTTCTGGTTCTTATCAGATGGGCGAGAATGATGGCGATATGCCATTCTTGCACCAAACGAGAGCGAAGACCGTTTCTGTGCAGGCATTTTACATTGATCAAACAGAAATATCTAATAATGAATACCGCCAATTTGTACATTGGGTAAGGGATTCAATTGCTAGGGATAAAATATACTATGGCTTCGAGGAAGATGAGGATGCTGATCGCTTTATCAATTACAATGATTTGTATTTTGATGAAGGTGCTTTGGAATACGTAGAGTATGATGCGTCTGATAGAGAATTGAATAGAACCGTGTTTTCATTAAATTGGGATAGAAGCTTTTCTTATGCTGACCCTGATTTAGTTCCAATTTTGGCCGATATGTACTACCCACAGCCTCAGCGTTATTATAAGCGTAGAGAGTTTGATGTTCGTAAACTAATGTATAGATACTATTGGATTGATCTAGTTGATGCTGCGAAAAGAGGCCGTATTAACATTACTCCAAATGCTTATGATAATCAGGGAAATAAATTAGTAGATGACCATAGAGAGCTGGAAACACCTCCGCATCCATTTACGCAAGAGCCGCAAGGTCAAGATTTAGATCTTAGTAATGGAATTAATAAGAAAGGGCAAAGTAATGCCATTCGTGGTCATGCAAATCGTCAACGTTTTATTATTGATGAAATAATAAACGTTTATCCAGATACTTTATGTTGGGTTCGTGATTTTACATATTCATTTCATGATCCAATGACGAACATGTATTTCTGGCATCCAGCATATGACAATTATCCAGTTGTTGGAGTAACTTGGGTGCAAGCGAAAGCATTCTCTGTTTGGAGAACACAATTAATGAACAGCTGGTTAGTAGCAATGGGAGATTTATTTGTGAATGATTTCCGTTTGCCAACTGAAGCAGAATGGGAAAGAGCATCGCGTGGTGATTTACAATTATCTCAATACCCTTGGGGTGGACCTTATATTAGAAATGAGTCAGGTTGTTTCTTAGGAAACTTTAAGCCAATGAGGGGTAGATATTTTGAGGATGGTGGTTTTCATACGGTGAAAGTGTTTTCTTACAATCCAAATGGATGGGGATTATACTGTATGTCTGGAAATGTTTCAGAATGGTGTGAAACAGCATTTGATGAATCAATGTATGAATTCTCACATGATTTAAATACTGATTATAGATACAATGCAATGGACTGGGATCCAGCATCGATGAAACGTAAAGTGACTCGGGGTGGTTCTTGGAAAGACATTATGTATTATTTAAGAAATGGATCTCGAACATTCGAGTATCAAGATTCTGCCAAGTCATACGTAGGTTATAGAAACGTAGCGACTCACTTAGGCCGTGGAGGAAGAGATTTCACGAAAGAAGGTGGCGAAGAAATTCGAAGTGATATTCAATTAAGATAATTACGAGAATAACAACAAACAGTAGTAATAAGCAAATTTATTTAAACCAGAAAAAAACTAGAAAAATTATGAAACCAGGAAGTAAAGCATGGAAAAAATTTATGGCAAAACTCTATGGGTGGGGTGCAGCTGTAGTAATTGTTGGGGCACTTTTTAAAATAGAGCATCTACCAGGGGCATCTTTAATGTTATCTGTTGGTTTAGGTACAGAAGCATTTATATTCTTCATGTCTGCATTTGAGCCAATCCACGAAGATCCAAATTGGGAACTTGTTTACCCAGAATTAGCGTTAGGTAATTCTGACGAATTAGATCACGATGCAATTTCTGCAAAAGGTGATGGGATTACTGATCAATTGGATAAAATGCTAGAAGAAGCCAAAATTGATGGTGAGCTGTTAGAACGTTTAGGTGATGGTATGAGAGCCTTAGGTGACAATGCAAACCAATTGAAAGGTGTTACAACTGCAGTTGTTGCAACAGATTCATATGTAGAAAGCTTAAAGGAAGCTTCGGATAAGGTTTCTCTGTTGTCAGATTCTTACGAGAAAGCATCTGTTGCTATTTCAGGAATGACTTCGGCTACTGCTGAAGGTGAGTCTGTCGGAGAACAAATGGGTAAAGTATCTAAGAATTTATCTGCATTAAATAATGTATATGAATTACAATTGAAAGGATCTTCTGCGCATTTAGAAGCAACTGAGAAATTCCAAGGTCAAGTAACTGATATGATGAAGAATCTTTCTGATTCAGCTGAAGATACTCGTTTATACAAAGAAAACATGGCTATGATGTCTCAAAACTTAACTGATTTGAACGCAGTATACGGTAACATGTTAAAAGCGATGACAATTACTAAGTAAGATGAATTTTATATTCATCTGTTACTTATTTATAAAAAATCATTAACTAATTGTAAACCAATTAAATTAATAAAAAATGTCAGGAGGAAAAGAAACACCACGGCAAAAGATGATCGGTATGATGTACTTAGTACTTACCGCTCTTTTGGCCTTGAACGTATCTAAATCAATCCTTGATGCATTTGTTGCAATCGAGGAAAACACACAAAAAGCAAACATTGTTCAGTTCGATAGAGGAACTGGCTTTATTGCTGATGTTGTTGAAGAAAGATCTTCAACGAAAGAGGATGCTGAAAACCAACCAAAAATCCTAAAATTAGACTATGTGCTTAAACAGATGGCTCTAATTGATGACGAAGCTTCTAAAATTATTGCTTCTATCGATGAATTAAAAATTGAAATTCTTAAGAAAAGTGGTGAGGCAACAGAAACTGCAGCAGATAAAGATGAAGAATTTATTCTTTGGGTAAAAGCAGATCCGAAAAAAGCACTACCATCTCGATTGAATTTAATGGCTGTGCAAGCAAAGGATCAATATGATGTTCCTATGTACGAGATAATTGGTGAAGACATCAAAAATCCATCCGGTTCAGGCGTTAAATTATGGAAAGATTTTAATGACTACAGAAATAACCTTGTTGAATTAGTTGGCTCATATGATTGGAATGGTAAACCTTTTGTTTTTAAAGCGGAGGATATCAATGAGTATGAAAACAATGCAGATTTGATAAAACAAGTTACGGCTATGGTTGATAAGCAAAAGAACAGCATCAGTAAAGATGACCGTCAAACGCTAATTGACATCTACCTAGGTATGACTAAAAAAGAGAAAAATGAAGTGCATGGAGAGTCTGGTGTTCACTGGATTGGTCAAACATTTGATCATTCTCCTTTGGTTGCTGCTGTAGCTTCTTTATCTTCAATGCAGCAAGATGTTCTATCTGCAAGAGCTTTAGCTTTATCACATTGGAAATCAAAAGTTTCTACTGGAGAATATAGCTTTAACAAGATTGCACCTTTGGCTTACGGGCCTGCTGTTGTTAATTCTGGAGATTCAATTGAGCTTCAAGTAATGATGGCTGCTTTTGATTCAGAGAATCAACCGAAAGTCACTTTAGACGAAGGGTTTGAAGGAGCTGAGATAGTTTACCCTGGAAATGGACAAGGATTTGTCCGTTTAAGAGCTGGTGGTTCAACAATGTCGCTTAGTGGTACTGTTGCTATTAAAAATAAATCTGGTGCTACGAAGAAAGAGAATTGGACGCATGAAATAATTATCATGAAGCCACAAGGTGCTATTGAATTACCTGAAATGAATATGCTATACAGAGGTTACGCAAATAAAGTAGAAGCAACAGCGTCTGGTTATGATCAAACTCGTTTGAGTGCTTCTGGAGCTTCTTTAACGAAGTCTGGAACTGGATGGATTGCAAGGCCAACTGGTAGAGCGAGAACGGCTTACTTATCGGTATCAGGTGTGAATACAGCAACTGGTAAATCGGTTTCTTTGAAGAGGGTAGAATATAGAGTTAGTAACTTGCCTGATCCAGAATTGTATTGGGGTGGTTCTAAGTCGGGTACAAAAGCAAACAGAAGAAATACATCGTTATTTGCAAAGTATCCACCTGAAATTCCATTAAATGCAACTTTTAAAGTAGTAGGATGGGAATGTACAATCCCTGGAGCCCCTGGTAGACCACCAACAGGATCAGGAAGTAACATTTCTGGTGCAACTTCGTTAATAATGCAAGCGAGACCCGGAATGACTGTAAGTTTTATTGCGACGGTAGTTGGTCCTGACGGCATTCGCAGAAAGAAAGCTGGAGCTTTTAAAATATAAAATTTAGGATTATGAGAAGTTTAATTTATTCAATAGTTGCCGTGGCGGTCTTAGGATCATCTACAGCAATTGCTCAACCGGAAGGTATCAGCGGGGGTCCCGTAAATGTACCAACTGAAGGAATTATTGATGGTGTGTTTATTCAAGAGCATATTCCAACAAAAAGAATGATTCCTTATGAGCACGTGAGAGAGGCAGATGTGATTTGGAGCAGAAGAGTATTTGAATATATTGACTTGCGTGAGAAAATTAATCACACAATGTACTATCCGATGGATGAAATTACCATGGCAGGTACGTGGGTTAAAAATGCAACTCGATGGAGTCTTTGGACAGTCATCAGAACGCATATTATCAACGGTGATTTAAGAGTTTTCTATCCTTATAATCCATTCAATAAATTTGGAGAAAAGGATGGGTATCAATTAAAATATCCAGTTGAGCTACAACCAGGTTTGACTTACGAAACTGATTCTAATTACCGTGGCGAAATGGTTTATCTCTTAGGTAGTTTAGGTCCTCAAAGTGATATCCCAGAAGTGGATGATGAAGGTTATAATATTGAAATAACATTACCAGATGGTTCTATTAGTTTCAAATATCCACCACAAGATACAATCTGGTATACCTCTAAAGATATTATTCAATATAGAATAAAAGAAGATTGGTTCTTTGACAAACAAAGATCAGTGTTAGATGTTAGAATTTTAGCTTTAGCACCTGTTGTTTACGACATGCAAATTGATGCACAAGGCGTGACAAGTATTGGTGGAATGAAAGAATTGTTCTGGTTGTATTTCCCACATTGCCGATTTGTATTCAATAATTATTTTGTTTATAATGAAAGTAATGATGCTCAATGGATGAGCTTCGATGATTTGTTTTGGAAACGTAGATTTAACTCTGTTATTTATAAAGAGAGTAATATTCACGACAGAATGATAGAGTCATACCAAATTGGTGCTGATGCACTTTTTGAGTCACAAAGAATTACAAACGAAATTAGAAATATCGAACACGATGTTTGGTCGTTCTAAATAAATTTATACTTTTTGAAAGTCCTTTGCAGAAATGCAAAGGACTTTTTTTGTGTTACAACTATCGGGTGACAACTTCTTTCTCTTATCTTTGCGCATGATTAATTTAGAAAAGTTGGCGGTACACCTACCTCAAGGGTACCTTTTTAAGGATATTAGCTTACAAATCAACAAAGGTGATAAGATAGGTTTGGTAGGTAAAAATGGCGCCGGTAAATCAACTCTTTTAAAATTAATTGCAAAGGTTGATAAACCTTCTGAAGGAAAGATTCACCAACCTACAGGAACAACAATAGGTTTTCTTACTCAAGACATTAAAATCGATTCAACCAAATCTGTATTTGAATATTTAAATAGTTCAAATTTACTTCTAACAAATATTAATACTCGAATCAATTCAATTAATGTCGAGTTAGTTGAACGTACGGATTATGAATCGGACTCTTATTTAGAACTTCTAAATGAATTAAGCGATTTAAACGATGAGTTTAATGTGAATGAAGGATTCTTATGGGAAGAACGGATTTCGACTACTTTGAAAGGTTTAGGGTTTAATGATAAGGAATTAGGAATGAGTCTTCAAACCTTCTCTGGAGGATGGAAAATGCGTGCTGAACTTGCAAAAATACTCGTAAATAATCCAGATATAGTTCTACTTGATGAACCTACAAATCACTTGGATATTATTTCTATAAGTTGGCTTGAATCTTATTTAAGAACTTTTGAAGGGGCGGTAGTCGTTATTTCGCATGATAGACTATTCTTGGACAATGTGACAAAGAGAACACTTGAAATTTCACAGAATAGAGTTTTGGACTTTGCTTGTTCGTATTCTAAATATAAAGTCCTCAGGGCAGAAGAGTTAGAACGTCTCACTGGTGCGCAAAAGCAACAGGAAAAAGAAATTAAACATTCTGAAGAATTAATTAATAAGTTTCGCGCGAAAAAGAACAAAGCTGCCTTTGCTCAATCTCTTATTAAGAAACTTGAAAAAACTGAACGTATTGTAGTCGATAACGATGAAATAACTGGAATGAAAATAGATTTTCCATTGAGTGTTCAGCCTGGTAAGTGGGTCTTAGACATGAAAGATATGGGAAAAACTTATGGAGATAAGTTGTTGTTTGAGGGAGTGAATTTAACCGTAGGTCGTGGTGAGAAAATTGCATTATTAGGTGCTAATGGTACAGGTAAATCTACTTTGCTAAAGCGTATAATGAACGATTTAAAAGGTGATGGAACTGTGGAGTATGGGCATAATGTTAATATTACTTACTTTGCTCAAGATCAAGCTGAGTCTTTGGATACTTCAAAGACCGTATTTGAAACGGTAGATGATATAGCAAAAGGTGAAATAAGAAAGGGACTTCGAAAAACACTTGGAGCATTTTTATTTAGAGGTGAGGATGTAGATAAGAAAGTCGCTATTTTGTCCGGTGGAGAAAGAACTAGATTAGCTTTATGTCAATTGTTATTAAGCCCTTCGAATTTTTTGATTTTGGATGAGCCCACAAATCACCTTGACATTCAAAGTAAGGAGATATTGAAAGCTGCACTTAAGAATTATCAAGGTACTTTTATCGTGGTATCCCATGACCGTGAATTTTTAGAAAATCTTACGAACAGGATTTGGGATATTGAAAATCAAAGCTTAAAAGTGCACCATTTTGGAGTTAAAGATTTTCTAAAAAGAAAAATGGCTTTGATACAACCTATTAAGGACATAAAGAAGTCTAAGCCTTTAAACGTTGAGACTTCTAAAGTAGTTTCTGACAGTACCCTTTCATATAATGAAAAGAAAGAGCTAAAACGTCAAAAAAACAAATGGAGAAATCAAATATCTTCTTCTGAGAAAAACATAGAGCGATTGGAAAGAAACATCTTAGCAATGGATAAACAAATGGAGACTTTGGATTATTCAGACACACATAAATCGAATAAAATTTTGGCAGATTACGAAATACTCAAAAAAGAATTGGATGAGCAAATGAGTATCTGGGAATCAGCTACGTTAGAATTAGACGCAAATTAGAGCTTAAAAGCAATAACGATTCTCTTCGATTAATTTTGATGCAATTAATTGACGTGCCTCTTTCGGATTAAATGGTACTGTTTTCGTAAAGCGTTTTAATCCCATCAGCATCATGCGAAGTTCATCCCCCTCCGTAAACGAATTAAGTGCATCCTTACCTGTTTTTTTGATTTTATCTGCAATGTCGTAAAAATAGGTCTGGACCATAGCAATTTGCTCTTTGCAATTCTCTTCACCTGAATTATTAACCATTTGTTGAACGCGCAATAGACTAGATTCAGCATTATATGTCCAAATTGCCATGTCAGAGATATTCATTAGAACTTCTTGCTCTTTAGAGAGTGTTTGCATTAATTTTTGCACTGCTGCTCCGGCAACCATCAAAATTGTTTTTTTGAAGCCTGTCAACATACGCTGTTCAGCTTCTAATATTCCAGTTGGAATGTCTGACATTTCGGGAATACTCATTAATTCATTGGCAACAGTCATCGCTGGCCCCATTAAGTCTAATTCACCTTTCATGGCTCGTTTCAGAATCATATCTACAGTGAGTAAACGATTAATTTCATTTGTTCCTTCGAAAATGCGATTTATTCTAGAATCTCGATAAGCTCTTTCTACATAAGACTCAGCAGAGTAACCCATTCCACCAAAAATTTGAACGGCCTCATCAACGACATAATCGAGTGCTTCTGAACCTGCAACTTTAAGCATTGCACATTCTGGGGCAAACAACTCAATTCCTTTTAAAGTAGCTTCTTCTTTTGACATCCCTTTTGCAATGTAATCAAGAATAGCGTCGTCAATATTCTGACCAGCTCGATAAATTGCTGATTCTACAACAAATGTTTGGATGGTCTGCTCTGCCAATTTGTATCGAATCGCTCCATATTTTGAAATTTCTCTCCCAAATTGTTTGCGTTCGTTTGCGTAGATCACAGAATCAGTAATAGCTGCTTTAGCGCCTCCCATTACAGCTGCACCCAGTTTTATTCGCCCAATGTTTAATATGTTTAATGCAATTTTGAAACCATTTTCACGAGTAGAAAGTAGATTCTCAGCAGGAACTTTGACATTGTTAAAAAATACTTGACGCGTCGAAGAGCCTTTTATTCCCATTTTCTTCTCTTCAGGATTCAAATTAATCCCATCGCTATCAGCTTCAACAAGAAATGCTGAAAGATTTTTATCGTCGTCTATTTTCGCGAAAACGGTAAAAAAATTAGCGAATCCAGCATTTGTAATCCACATTTTTTGTCCGTTCAGAACGTAATGACTTCCATCTTCAGTAAGCACTGCTTTTGTCTTTCCAGCATTAGCGTCAGAACCAGCTCCAGGCTCTGTTAAGCAATAAGCTGCTTTCCATTGTCCTGAGGCTAGCTTAGGAATGTATTTTTTCTTCTGCGCATCATTCCCATAATACAGCAGAGGTAAAGTTCCAATACCAGTATGAGCGCTGTAGGCTACAGAAAAAGAAAAGCCATGGGCAAGTTTCTCAGTTGTCAAGAGCGAAGTTTTAAAGTCAACTCCCATTCCTCCTAATTCTTCTGGAACTGACATTCCAATTAAACCTAATTCTCCAGCTTTCTCTAGAAGAGATGACATTAATCCTTCTTCCATGCTGTCTATTCGATCTAAATTTGGTAAAACTTCTGCGCTAATGAAGTCTTCACACATCGATGCTATCATATTTTGTTCTTCCGTCCAGTTTTCCGGTGTGAATATTTCTGAAGGTTGTGTGTCACGAATAATAAATTCGCCACCTTTAATTGGATTAGGGTTATTCTCGGTCATACTCTTTTATTAAAAATTCATTTGGCGCAATTTAGAAAAAAAATACTACATATTATGCATGCACATTAAAAATATTATCATTCTTTCTATCTTCTTTGATTTCTTCATTATATTCCTCCAACTTTCTTTACCTTTGACCCTTAAATTAAATTCATTTATGAGATCATTTGAAAATCAAATTTTAGAAGGCATTCCTTCCGATATTCCTACATTGAAGGAAGTTGAAAGTGGTATTAATCATGCTCCTAAGAGGAAACAAATTTTAACGAAAGAAGAACGTAAACTAGCATTGCAAAATGCACTACGTTATTTCCCTGCGAGTCAGCACGTTAAATTGGCAATCGAATTCTTAAATGAATTGAACGAATATGGACGAATTTACATGCATAGGTATCGTCCAGATTATAAAATGTATGCACGACCAATAGAAGAATATCCTGGAAAGTGCGAGCAAGCTAAAGCAATAATGTTAATGATTCAAAATAATTTGGATTATGCTATTGCTCAGCATCCTCATGAACTAATTACATACGGCGGAAATGGAGCTGTATTCCAGAATTGGATTCAATACAGATTAACCATGAAGTATTTGGCTGAAATGTCAGATGAGCAAACACTGGTTATGTATTCTGGACACCCAATGGGATTGTTTCCTTCTCATAAAGACGCACCAAGAGTTGTAGTTACAAATGGTATGATGATTCCGAATTATTCTAAACCTGATGATTGGGAGAAGTTTAATGCTTTAGGAGTAACGCAATATGGTCAAATGACTGCTGGTTCATATATGTATATCGGACCTCAAGGAATTGTTCATGGTACAACCATCACTTTATTGAACGCAGGTAGAAAAATTGCAAAGAATGATGAAGGTCTTGCAGGAAAACTATTTTTAACAGCGGGTCTTGGAGGAATGTCCGGTGCACAGCCAAAAGCAGGCAATATTGCTGGATGCATTTCGGTAACAGCTGAGATCAATTCCAAAGCAGTTGAAACTCGCTTTTCACAAGGTTGGGTTGATGAAGTGATTAAAGATGTGAATGTGCTTTGTTCACGTGTTAAATTGGCAAAAGAAAATAAAGAAGTAGTTTCCATCGCCTTTGAAGGAAATATCGTTAACGTTTGGGAAGCTTTTGATCGAGAGAATGTCTTCGTAGACTTAGGTTCTGATCAGACTTCCTTGCATAATCCATGGGCTGGAGGATATTACCCAGTTGATATGACTTTGGATGAGTCAAATGAAATGATGGCAAATAATCCTGACGCGTTTAAAAAACAAATTCAGACGACCTTAATTCGCCATGCAGCTGCTGTTAATAGGCACACCACTAAGGGGACCTATTTCTTTGATTATGGCAATGCATTTTTATTAGAAGCCTCTAGAGCTGGTGCCGATATCATGGCGGAGAATGGTATTGATTTTAGATACCCATCTTATGTGCAAGATATTATGGGGCCGATGTGCTTTGATTATGGTTTCGGTCCATTTAGATGGGTTTGTGCTTCTGGAAAATCGGAAGATCTTCAAAAAACAGACGAAATTGCTTGTGCAGTTTTAGAAGAAATAATTATAAATAGTCCTCAAGAAATACAACAGCAAATGTTGGATAATATCCAATGGATTAAAGGAGCAAGAGAGAATAAGTTAGTGGTAGGTTCTCAAGCGAGAATTTTATACGCTGATGCTGAAGGACGTATGAAAATTGCGAAAGCATTTAATGATGCGATAGCAAATAATGAGATTGGAAGTATAGTCTTAGGTCGTGACCATCATGATGTTTCTGGTACTGATTCTCCATATAGAGAAACGTCAAATATTTATGACGGCTCAAGGTTTACAGCGGATATGGCAATTCAAAATGTAATTGGGGATAGTTTTCGAGGAGCAACTTGGGTTTCCATTCACAACGGCGGAGGTGTAGGTTGGGGTGAAGTAACAAACGGTGGTTTTGGAATGTTATTGGATGGTTCTACTGATGCAGAAAGAAGACTAAAATCAATGCTTCATTGGGATGTTAATAATGGTATTTCAAGAAGAAGTTGGGCTAGAAATGAAGGTGCGATGTATGCAATTAAACGCGCAATGGAAATTGAGCCAAATCTTAAAGTAACTGTTCCAGTAATAGTTGCTGATGATGTTTTAGACGATTTATTTTAGATTGAATCTTTAGTCATTATTTATCCGACTAACCTCAATTCTTCAATCGATGAATAATACAAATAACACTTTACATTTGGATAACTCATGTCTTCAAGAACATCTTTGTAGCCAATAATTTGCTTAATATCCTTATTTTCTGGTAATCCTGTCTTATAATCAATAATGATTGTTTCATTCTCTTTTACAATTATTTTGTCAGGAATTACAACAGTGTTTTCATCTACGAGAATTGCTTGTTCATTGAGAACCATTTTTTTATCAGAAAATAAATCTTGATAATCACTCGAGTTAATTAATCGAGATAACTTAACCTTAAGTTCAGAAGCGTTTATTTTTTCTATTTCACCAGATTTAATTCCATTTTCTAGAATTTGATCTAAATCATCGATATGTTCAATTCTACTTGCTAACAAATGGAATTGTATTCCAAACTGCATTTCTTTACTCAGGTAATCTGAAAGTCCAAGCCTAGAATGATCCTGCAGCGAAATGTCAGGGAACCATAAATTATCTTTCACATTTTTGGGTTCGAATAAAATACTTTTGCTTGAATAATCAAGTCTTTGCTCTCTTTTTCTACTGCCCAAATTTATGTTCAATGCTTTATCGGTAGTTTTAACTTCTGGAATAGGTTCGAGAGCAGCGTGAAATACTTCACCGAATGTATTCTTTTCAAATTTATTTAAAATGTACAAACGTTCTACAGGTCTTGTCATTCCGACATAGCATAGATTTATAAAATCTGTCTCAACTTGTGTTAGCTCTTCTGAATAAATCGTCCGTAAAGTGTCTAAAACTTCGTTTTGTGATGGTACCTTATAAATGAGGTAATCATCCGATTGAACAAGAAAAGTATTCTTCACTTTTATTTTAAAATTCAAAGTTGGCATCATCACAACAGGAAACTCCAGTCCTTTCGATTTGTGAATTGTCATAATTTTTATGGCGTCATTACTCTCGGGAATCTGGACCGCAATTTTTTGTTTGTGCCTTTGATAATCTTCTAAAAAACCTCGAAGATTCGGCCCTCTTTTTAATTCAAATTCAAATACAATATCTGCCAGATGATGCAAATATGAATTCTCTAATTCATTAAAATTCATCAAGCGATAAAACCCTTGAATTAAATCATAAATGCTTTCATATTTGAAAAAAAAGTGAGCATAGGACTGAAAATGTGTGTTTAAGAATGTCGTATCATCAAAAAATCGAAAGGTTTTGTCATTTTTACCTTTCCTTTCTACGATGTATTGCTGATAGGTGTCGTAATTTTTTTCTTTTAACCTGAAAAAGAGCTCGCTAAATTGTTTTTTATCATTCTCATTCGATTTTAGTCGCCATTTTAAGAATGAAATCGTCAGCTGAACCGTCAAGTCAGAGTCGATTAGTAATGAATCGGAAGAAACTACACGGTATCCAGCGTTAGTCAAACCAATTGCCCATTGATTGCAATCTTTGTTGATGTTCCCTAAAATGCAGAGATCACCATAATTAAACCCATCTGTTTTACATTGTTTAACCCAGTCAATTAATTGGTCAATGATTTCAGTTTGCTCTATTTTACATTCTGATGAGCTGATTTCAACCCTACCAGGCAGTGTAGATTTTGGATTTTGAAAGATTGATTTATAATAATTAACTGTTTCTCTGGGCATATTCGACTTAATGTTCTTGAAGAATTCATTATTAAATTCAACAATTACTGGACTCGATCTGTAATTATCATCGAGATTTGTTAATTGACCAGCAGCATTAAAATAATTTGATTTTAATTCAAGGTCCTTGTCTTTATCGGGATTGTAAATTCGGGGTAAAGTGATGAATTGTTCAGCAAGTCCATTCTTGAATCGATAAATTGATTGTTTGGGATCACCAACTATTAAATTTTCATTGCCATTCCCAAGTGATTCGTGAATCAAAGGAACCAAATTGAGCCATTGCATATGAGATGTATCTTGAAATTCATCCAATAAAAAATGTTTGTACCGTGTACCTAAACGTTCATAAATAAATGGTGTATTCTCTGCCTGGATGAGCTTTGATATGAGGGAATTAAATTCAGAAATTAAAATGAGTTGTTCTTCTTTTTTTAACTTTTCAAGTGCTTTAGCCATAAACTGTAAAAGCGCCATATTGAAAAAATTATTTAAGAATAATTTTAACGCAGCATATTCTTGGACACTATCACTCCAGAACTTTAAGAAAGTATAACATGCTGCTTTTAACGTACTAGGAAATGAGTCATGTTCAAGTGTTTCAATGTAACTTTTTGTAAATAATTCATTTCCTAAAAAGAATGTTTCGCTCTTTGTTATGGTTCTAATTCTCTTCTGAGTTTTTGATTTTCCTGGCAATGAACTTTCGTCAATTTCTCCAGAGTTAAACAATTGAAAGATTTTATCAGCCTCAATCATAAATGTTGCATCCATTTGCTTTCTGTGCGTATGAAGCAAGCCATATTGTTCTACAGAAAAATTGACATCCAGCAGTTGTACAACTTTATCTTTGTTTTTCTCTCTCGTTAAAATTTTACCAAAATTGACTAGCTTTCTACGAATATTCCAACTATTTCCTTCTTCTAAATTGGCTTCAGCATATTTGAAAATGAGCTTATTCAAATCGTTATTATTTTCTTCCCCGAGTTGATTTAGCAAATCATCTACAATTTGTTCAATGACTTCTGACTCTTCTAAAACAACCTCAAAATCGTTTGCGATATCTAAGTCCTTTCCGAATGAGCGAATTAGCCTTAGGTTGAATTTGTCAATTGTCATCACATGGAAATCTTCATACTGATGCAGAATAGCTTGCAATACCAATCGACATCTTTGCTGTACTTCTTGAGCATTAAGCTTAGCCTCAGACGCTATTTCCTGTGTCAAAGATGTTTGCTTTTCACCTTCTAAAAGTACTTTGCCAATTGAGTAAAGACCTTTGATGATACGTTCTTTCATTTCTATTGCGGCCTTATTGGTAAAGGTCATAGCAATTACACCAGAAAAATTTGTTGTATAATTTTCTTTGATCAGCAATAGGATATATTCTCTAACAAGACTATAGGTCTTCCCACTTCCTGCAGATGCATTCACAATTTTTAGAGTATCCTTAGCCTCAATCAAATTACATTTTTTTTGTTCGATAACAATATAAGAATGTTAACTCAATTTAATGTTATAATTTGATAGCGATTGCTTATTTTTTTACTGAGAAATTAAATGAGGTAATCAGGAAGAAAATGCTTAAATTTGAGGTATGATGAAATCTAAATCAATTTTTACTTTACTTTTATTAATACTCATGCTTAGCTCATGTAAAGATGATAAGATAGAGAATTCAGTATTAAATAATACTTACGTTAAACTTGTTGTTCAGCCATATTTCGGTAATGAGATATTAAATTTAGACGCCACACATACTACTCAAGAAGGGTATGATATCCAGTTCACGGACATTAAGTTTTATTTTCAAGATGTTCGCTTCAATAGTGAGCAGTTAGTTGGTGTGAGTTTATTTGATTACAGGTTAAGAGGTGATTTACTTATTCGCGTAAATGGTGAGTTGGCAGATACTACTGGAACTTTAACAGGGAATATAGGAGTAGAAGCAGGATTAAACCATCTTGACCCATCAAGTTTTCCGAATGAAAGTATGTTAAATATTGTCAATGCAAATGATATGCATTGGGATTGGAATCCAGGTTACATTTTCGTGAAAATTGAAGCAAAAGTCGATACAATTCCTGATGGAATTGCCTTATTTAATCATAATGTAATCTATCATGTTGGGCTTGATGAAAATATACAGTCTTTATCAATTCCAAACTTATCAGCTGCAAAAATTGAGAACGAAAATATTTTCTCGCTTAAACTTGATATGAAAGCTTTTCTTGAAGGACCTCAGCTTATTGATGTTAAAGACGAATCTTCTTCTCATTCTGCTGCAGGACAGGATGCATTAACATTAAAAGTTCTTCAAAATTTTAATGCAGCAATAACTTCCTTTTAAATGAAATGGTCCTTTCTTTTATTTTCACTAATTGCAATGTTTTATGCATGCAAGAAAGGCAAAATTGAGAGTACACAAACACCTTATGTTTTAGATATCCCATCGCATTTCCCATCGATGCAAATCCCATCAGATAATCTCATGACTGTTGAAGGTGTCGCATTAGGACGTAAATTGTTTTATGAAAAGCGTCTTAGTATAGACAACTCTGTTTCGTGTGGAACATGTCATGCACCTGACCTGTCATTTACTGATGGCAATCAGTACTCTGAAGGTGTCGACGGACAATTAGGGAATAGAAATGCAATGGCATTAGTTAACTTAGGTTGGAATCAAGCTTTTTTCTGGGATGGACGTGCTAAAACATTAGAAGAACAAATATTGGAACCTGTAGAAAACCCCGTTGAAATGCATGAGAAGTGGCCCAATGTTATTTCTAAACTTTCAGGGGATGTACAATATAGAAATATGTTCTTTAAAGCATTTAATTCCTTGAAAATTGATTCATTAAAGGCTTCAAAAGCAATTGCACAGTTTATTCGAACAATGATTTCTGGATCATCGAAATATGATGTAATGTATAAATTTGAGAATAGCCTAACGCTTTCCAATAGTGAAAATGATGTTTTGGGAACTGTTACTCCTGGAGAATGGGCAGGATATGATTTATTTAAAAGTCAAAGTGGAGCCGATTGTTTTCATTGCCATAAAGGGTATTCAATGCAAATTGATGGATTCAGCAATAATGGACTAGATGCTACCTTTACAGATAGAGGTCGTGGAGCAGTAACTGGAAATCCAAATGATGATGGTAAGTTTAAAGTGCCAACGCTTCGGAATATTGAATTTACAGCACCTTACATGCATGATGGACGATTTGCAACAATTGATGATGTTATTGATCACTATTCTAGTTTTGTTCAAATCAGCCCGACTATTGACCCACTAATTGAGTTTGCATCCCAAGGTGGAGTCCAACTTGACGCCTTTGAAAAGGACTTAATTAAACAGTTTTTACTCACGCTTTCTGACCACGAATTCATCAATAATCCCGATTTTAAAGAACCTGAATGAATATTTTTTCATTTGCATTAGAAACTAGAACATGATTGACGAAAGAAAACTCACAACAGAAGAAAAAGCATTAAAAATTAACCTTGCATCAGATATTTATGGTTGTTTTGCTGAAATTGGCGCTGGGCAAGAAGTTGCTGCGAATTTCTTTAAAGCTGGTGGTAGTTCAGGAACTATAGCCCATACACAATCCGCTTACGATATGAAGATTTCGGATGCAATGTATGGTGAAGCATCTCGATATGTTTGCGAAGAGCGCTTAACAAAAATGCTGAAAATAGAGTATGACACTTTGAAAAGCAGATTGCCAGAAAAGTTCAAAGAAGCTCGATTTTTTTCTTTTTGTAATACGGTAGAATCTCTGAATTACCATAAGAGTAATCAAGGTCAAGGTTGGGTGGGCTTAAGGTTTCAATTAGGCATTGATTCAAAACCAAACGAAGTAGTATTACATATCAAAATGCATGATATAAGTAATAAAGCACAACAAGAGGCTCTTGGGATTTTAGGAGTAAATTTGTTACATGCCTGCTATTTTCATTATAGTGATTTGGATGAATTCTTGAAAAATGTAGTCCATAGAATCCCACGTGAAAGAATGGAGATAGATATGTTGCGAATTTCAGGACCGGATTTTGAGAGTGTTGATAATCGAATTATGGCATTAAACCTTGTTAAGAAAGGAATGACAGATGCTACAATGTTTGACTTGAGTGGACATGTTCTTCAACCAGCTGAGGCTTTGTATAAAAAAAATATTCTTTTAATGCGAGGAAGGTTTAGGCCTGTAACGAAAGTGCATATCGATATGATCGAAAAAGGGAAAAAACAATTTTTACAACAAGAAGATGTCGATGAAGACAAATTACGAGTTGTTTTTGAATTGACTCTAAAGGATTTAACTGCTGACGGAAAAATTCTGGATAAAGATTTTGTTGACCGAGCAGAACTGCTAGGAACGCTGGGTTATACTGTGATGATTAGTAATTACTTGAAGCATTATAAAATGGTCGATTACTTGGCAACGATTGCTAGGGGTAGAATGATGGGAGTAATTGTTGGTATTTATAACCTACAAACTATTTTTGACGAAAAGTATTATGGTAATTTACCGGGTGGTCTTCTTGAAGCGTTCGGAAGAGGATTTGGTCATCAAATGAAAATGTTAGTATATCCTGCGATAAATGTTGAAACAGGAGAGGAGTATGACTTGAATAATATCATTATTGATGAGAAACTTCGAGGCTTGTTGAACTATATGAAAGACAATAATAAATTGGAGGCTTTTAAGGAGTTCGATGATAAACTATTGCACATCATGTCAGATGATGTTCTTTCTAAGATTAAGGTAAATGCTTCTATTTGGGAAGAAGATGTTCCTATGGAAGTTGTGAAAGCTATTAAACATTATGAATTATTTGGTTACAAGAAAGAAGTCTCAGCTTAATGGATAATGACATTAATGGTGACTTGAAGTTTACTTTTTTTAATTAGCAAGAATGCCTCATATTAAAAATGCCTTAATTCGATACCGTATAATTGATAAATGTTTACGCAATAAATACAAAGCTTTCCCTAGTAAATTAGATCTAAGAGAGGCTTGTGAAGAATCGTTATTCGGAAGTATAGATGGAAGTCACATAAGTGATTCTACAATCGAAAAAGATTTGTTTTCGATGAGAATGGAACACGATGCACCAATTAAATATTCAAAGAACGAACGCGGTTATTTCTATAGTAATCCAGACTTTTCCATTAACGATATACCACTTACTGAGGATGACATCGAATCAATAAGTTTTGCAGCAAAAACTCTTATGCAGTTTAAGGATGTTGCACTATTCAAACAGTTTGGTAGTGCAATAGACAAGATCGTGGATAGAATTTCAACATCAAAACTAGATGATCCGGATCAATTTATTCAATTTGAAAATACTGGAACTGAAGGTGGAAGTGAGTTTTTGCCTTTATTAATTGAGTCTATTAAATTTAATCGTTGGGTAACTTTTGATTACGCAAGTTTTGTTTCTGGAGAATTAAAACCACGAAGAGTAATTCCATTACTACTCAAACAGTACAGTAATCGATGGTATCTAATTTCCTATGATGAAAGTAAGCAAGACTATATTACGTATGCACTTGATCGGATTGAAGAGCTAGTGATTAGCTCCGATAATGCAGTAATGCCTTTAGATTTTAATCCAGATAACTACTTCAAATATGCTATGGGGATTACAAGTGGTAATACTGTGCCTAGTGACGTGCAACTGGAAGCCACATCAATTGCCGCAAAATACCTCGACTCTTTACCTTTTCACGTTTCTCAGAAAGTAATAGAAATGAAAAATTCATCTGTTGTTTTTCAATTGAAAGTAAACATCTCTGAAGAATTAATTCGTGCGATACTTAGTTATGGTGGTGAAGTAAAAGTGCTTCAACCAAAAGCTTTAAAGGATGAGGTTGTGAGTAGAGCGATGAAAATATGCGAGTAATCTAAATTTTACTCATCACTTATTCTTAACGTGTCTTTTTTTTATGATCAAACCTCTTCTTATTCTTGTTGAAATGATTATTTCCTTTTGGTTTTCCTTCCTGCCATTCTGGTCCAGGGCCAAACTCTTCAGGTGGTTGCATTTTAGGGACAGATGACTCAATTAATTGCTCAATTCTTCGCATTCGAAACATATCAGTTTGATTAACCAAAGTTATCGCCTCTCCTTTCGTGTTTGCTCTTGCAGTTCGACCTACTCGATGCACATAATCAGCTGGTTCATGCGGTGCATCATAGTTGACCACCATATTGATTTCTTTTATATCAATTCCACGACTCATTACGTCAGTTGCAATGAGAATTCGAATTCTTTTTGATCGAAATCCTCTCAATACTTCCTCACGTTCGCTTTGTTCTAAATTTGAAGATATTCCCTGTGCCTTTAGTCCATTTCGTCCTAAAGAACGAACAATATTAGATACTTTACTTTTTGTAGATGTAAATACGATAATACTGTCGTAATGTTTATTTTCCTTGATAATATGGGCTAATACCTTTACTTTTTGTTCATCATGAACAAGATAAATAGATTGCTTTACACCCGCAGCCGGTTTCGCAACAGCCAATGATATTTTTTCAGGATTATGGAGTAATTTCCGAGCTAATTTCTCCAAACTTGGCGCCATTGTAGCACTAAATAATAAAGTTTGATGTCCTTTTGGTAGAAAAGAAATTATCTTTGTTAAATCGTCAATAAAACCCATATCTAACATACGGTCGGCCTCATCTAGGATCAAATGCTTTACGTGTTTAAAATTAACATAACCCATTTTTAAATGAGAAAGTAATTTCCCTGGTGTAGCAACAATGATATCTGTACCATTGACCAAAGCATTTTTTTCCAAATCGAAATCTTTACCACTACCACCTCCGTAAACTGATTTAGAACCAACAGATACGAAATAAGCTAAACCTTGAATCTGTTGTTCAATTTGAATAGCTAATTCTCGAGTTGGAACAATAATTAATGTGTCAATATTGGTATCTTCTTTTCCGACAAGTTTATTTAGTATTGGTAAGATAAAGGCCCCTGTTTTACCAGTTCCAGTCTGTGCGCATGCAATTAAATCTCTATTGTCCAAAATTAATGGAATTGCTTTTTCTTGTATTGGAGTAGCACTTTCAAAGCCCATATAGGAAATGGCTTCAAGTAAACTATCATTGAGGTTGAGTTCTGTAAATTTCATCGCCTGTGAAGCTACGGATTTTTTTTTGACTAATCTCGTTTATTGCATATATGAATGAGGAGAACAACGAGAAAAGCCCCATTTTGCAAAACGCGAATGGGGCTTTAGTCTAAAGGATTTTCACTTAGAACGGTAAATCGTCATCTTCAGAACTTTCAGTACTAGCAGCAGGTGCAGTTGGAATTGGATCTAAGTTCATGTCAGAAGGTCCTCCTTGTGGCATTCCTTGACCTACTTTTTCAATTCTCCATGCATCCAAAGTATTGAAGTATTTGACTTCACCTTGTGGACTCGTCCATTCTCTACCTCTAAGATTGAATGAAACTTCAACTTGATCATTTTCGTTAAATCCATCGATCATTGAACACTTGTCCTGTGCCGCTTGAAACATAATGTCTTGTGGATACATGCTTGAACTTTCCGTTACTACAAATTCTCTTTTCGCAAATTTCTCTGTTATTTGAACAGTTTCTTTGATGATTTTAATCGTTCCTGTTAATTTGAACATAATTGTTTTTTTTTGGTTCTTATTTTTTAATTCTAATTATTAAACGCCAAAAGCGTCATCCATGCTTCTTCTACTTTGTTTTCAATTAAAAGACCTTTCGCTCTTCTATGTAATTCTATTTCCAATTTTGCTGGCTCATCTTCTAATGATACAAACAACTCACTTAATTCGATTAGCTTATATTCATTTACATCTGTTTCATTCGGTAATTCAATAATATTACCTAATTGACCCAGATTATTTCCACTAAGTGTCTTGCTTTCTAAAATGTCTTTCGGCATTTGATCAAATCCTATTCCAATAGTAGTAATTGGTTTTTGTATCTCGAACATTGAATTCTCGTCTGCACGACAATACCAATTGCCACCCATTCTAGCGACTAAGTCAATCTTTTTTTGATCGATTGCTTGATCTTCATCTAATATTTCTTCACTAATATGGATTTTCTGTACTTCACAAAAAATTAAATTCCCAGCGCCCCCTTTTGTACCAAGTTCTTTCACATCAATAACTTTGCACTCAAATTGTACGGGTGATTCCTTAATACGCTTTGGTTGTATCGTTTCAGAAGCAACAGGAGTAAACCCAGTTTTAATAAATTCGCTGACTCCTGGAGCAAAAGGTGAACTTGCAAGACTCATTTGATGGACCATGTCATAATTCACAACATTAATGACAGTTTCTGGAACAACCTTAACATTGTTAAAGGTGTCCTTAGTTGTGTTTGTTCTGCCAGAACGCGCTGGAGAGAAAATTAATATTGGAGGATTAGCGCTAAACACATTGAAAAAACTAAATGGAGCCAGATTATCATTCCCGTCTTTATCAATAGTAGAAGCAAAAGCAATTGGCCTAGGACCTATAGCTCCTAGCAAATAATGATGCAGCTGAGGGACTGATATTTTTTTAGGATCAATTGTTATCATTCTGATTTTTCTGAACAACAAACTTAAGTTCTTTTTAGTTCATTCGCGTCAATAATTTGGACGATTTATTCACAATTTAAAGGAGATGTTAACAAGAAATGATTCTTAGCATAAAATCATCTAGTAAGCGACAAAATTTGATTAAATAATTCTATTTTCTTTCAATTTTAAAATAATTGAATATCTTTGCACTCCGTTATTGATTGATGGTCATTCAAGGCTTCATAGATAAGGGTTTAGGACTTAGCGAAGTTCTTTATTAGTGAAACATTGCGGATGTGGTGAAATTGGTAGACACGCTAGACTTAGGATCTAGTGCCGTGAGGTGTGTGGGTTCGAGTCCCTCCATCCGCACAATGGTGGATGGTATAAGATAGTCTTATACCATTTTTTGTTTAATTAGGATTAAAAGTTAAAGTGATGAATATTGTTCGTGAAGACATTGATGCATTAAACGCAACACTAAAAGTTGTTGTTTCACCAAAAGACTATGAGTCAAAGGTTAGCAATGCATTGATTAAATACAGTAAGACGGCTAAAATTCCTGGATTTAGAGATGGAAAAATTCCTATGGGAATGATTAAAAAGCAATATGGCAAAGGTGTTTTGTCGGAAGAGCTGAACAGATTTGTAAACGAATCACTTCATAATTATATTACAGAGAACAAAATTGATATTCTTGGGAATCCTATCCCTTCTGAGGCTAATGGTTTTAAAGGTGATTTCGAAAAGCCGACTGAATTTGAATTCACATATGACATAGGATTAGTTCCTGACATTAAAGTTGCTCTTTCATCGAAGAATAAGTTCAATTACTATAAAGTAAAAGTGGACAAGAAGTTAATTGAGAAGCAAACTGAAGATTTACGTCGTCGTTATGGTAAATTAGTTTCCGTTGATGAAGTTGGAGAAAAAGATATGATTCTTGCTCAATTTGTTGAGTTAAATGAAGATCAATCAATTAAGGAAGCTGGAGTTCTTCATTCTTCGACAATCTCAATGGAATTTGTAGAAGATCAGAAAACAACAAAAGAATTATTAGGAAAGAAAGTTGGCGATAAAGTTATTGTTGATCCAGCAAAAGTTTCAAAAGGAGGGAAGGATACAGCAGCAATGTTGGGTGTGAAAGAAGATGAATTAAATGATCTTTCGAATGAATTTCAGATGACAATTACTGAAATTAAAACGATGGAGATGGCTGAACTTAGTATTGAGCTGTATGACAAACTTTTTGGTGAAGGAATAGTGAAAGATGAGAAAGAATTGAAAGCGAGAATCACATCGGATTTGGATGGGATGTTTGTAAATGATTCTGACAAAATGCTTACACGCTCTGTTTACGATGCCCTTATTGAGAAAACGAAGGTTGAGCTTCCAGATGCTTTTATGAAGCGGTGGATTAAGTTATCGAATGAGAAAGAAATCGGCGATGAGCAAATAGCAGCTGAATACGACGGTTATGCAAAAGGTCTTAAGTGGCAGTTGATTCAAGGACGTATTTTCAAAGATAACGACATTAAGTTGGAGCAAGAAGAGGTGATGAACTATACGAAAGGGTTATTAGTAAATAACTACGCGCAATATGGTATGCCTGCTCCAGAAGATAAAGAATTGACAGCTTCGGCAATGCAAGTTCTTCAAAACAAAGAAGAAGCAACTAGAATATATGATATGTTGGGAGAGCAAAAACTAACAACATTTTTTAAAAAAACAGTGAAGTTGACAGAAAAAGAAATTTCATATGATGATTTTGTTGAAATGGCTTCGAAGTAAAAAACATAAAAGTTGAGAAAAGGAAATGGTTTTAATCATTTCCTTTTTTTATTTTATTAAACCATCTAGATTATCTATTTGAATCAAACTAGCAAATTTAAAGGCTGCATTTCGATACTAGTTTTATAAGTTATCGTAATATTTTTTCAATTTGCTCTATGATCTCGTTGATGTAAAACAATGGACCGAAAACATGCCTTTTTTGAATTGGCATGAAAGTTTTGGGTTCGTTTGCAACTTCGAAAAGTCGTTCACCATGTTTAAAGTCAATGCGTTTATCTTCTCTGCTATGGATTATCAAAACAGGCTTATGAAAGTCTGGTAAGCTCCTCTCAGCACTGTACATTTCACGAATAGCAATTCTAGAAATAATCGGCACGTCATCAGCCGCAATGTCTTTATGTGATGAAAATGCACCTTCAATAACCAAGGCATCAATTTTATTCTCATTTTCTTTCGCTACAATACAAGACACATGCCCTCCTAAAGATTGGCCATAGATGATTAGTTTGTTGTAAGTGACATCTTTTCTGCCAATTAAGTAATCTAACCCTTCATTTGCATCGATAAGTACATTTTTTCGTTTTGCTTTTCCTTTAGAGAATCCAAAACCGCTATAGTCGATTAAAAAAACTTGATATCCTTTAAGTATAAATGGCTCAGCCAATGGAAAGTTATAAGCAAGATTTCCCGTATTCCCATGGAGGAAATAAATAGTTGTTCCGTTGTAAGAGTTTGGTTTAACTAACCATCCATTGATTGTGTCCCCATTTGAATTTTGAAAATTGAGACTTTTAATTTTGTAGTTTGTATTGTAATCAATGGTCTCATTCTTTGAGTTCGTTGTTGTCGGTGAATTGTTTCCCGTGAAAGATAGAGTTATCGTGTCTTTGTGATTATCTGAAAAAACTGTGAATGAGGACTCATTAGTCAGAGGGACTGGATTCAGAAAAACATTATTTAAAGCACAAGAGGAGATTATCAATAGGGTTAGAGACAGAAGAAACGTCTTTTTCATTGGTATAAGTTAAATTCTTAAAACTTAGAACGAATTAACTAAAGAAAACGTCCTGTCAAATATATTTATTCTATAATAAATTCATAAGGCAATCGCATTTGAATTCCTTGTATTGATTCCAATGATTTCAAATGCTCATAATACTTCATAAGTGAAACGGGTAATTCTGAAGAAATACTTGTGCTCATGTCACTTTCAGTTATAAATTGCTCAATTAGTGCTTCTAACTTGTCTTCTTTAACTTCTGGATAATAAAGGGTCTTAATATCTTTTATGTCAGCCTGTTTAGCAGCGTATTTAATAGCATCTACAATTCCACCTAATTCATCAACAAGACCTATTCTTTTTGCATCACGGCCTGTCCATACACGTCCACGAGCAATAACACCAACTTCTTCTTTTGTCATTCCACGACCTTCAGCAACACGTGATTTAAACAAGTCGTAAATATCATCAACTCCTTCTTGTATAAGGCTCATTTCGTCCTCTGTTAATTTTCGATTAGTCGTCATAATAGAGTGCTTGTTGGTTGATGCTCTGTCGAATGTTAATCCAAGTTTGTTCTCCATCATTTTCCCTGTGAATGGAACAACGCCAAACACACCAATAGAACCAGTAATTGTATTCGGCTGCGCAAATATTTTAAACGCAGGCGCAGCAATATAATAGCCACCTGAGGCAGCAACATCTCCCATTGAAACAATAACCTTTTTCACGTCATTAGTTAATTTTACTTCTCTCCAAATTTCATCACTCGCTAGAGCACTTCCACCAGGACTGTTAATTCTAAAAACAACTGTTTTGATAGAATTGTTATTTCGAGCATCTTTAAAAAGTTGACAAATTTCATCAGAAGTCAATCCGTCTCCACTTTCAGAGACTCCACCTTCAGCGAGAATCACAGCAATATTAGCTTCATCAACTTGAGCCAAAGATTGATTTTGAACAAATTTCTTTTTTGAGTATTTAGTAAAATTCATAAAGTTTAGTTCCTCACCTTTTGCGGGCTTGACTTTCTTTGTTAATATTGAGATAACTTCATCTCTATATTTTACAGCGTCAATTAACTTATATTCTACAGCATCAGAAACGTTTTGGATTAGCGCATTTTCCGCAAGTCGGTTCAGCTCTTTTGAAGAGATTTTACGATCAATAGCAATATCATCCTTATAATCATCCCATAAACCAGCTATATAAGTTTCGATTTGGAGTCGTGAAGAATCACTCATATTAGATCTAAAGAATGGCTCTACTGCACTTTTGAAATCATTGTCCGAACCTCTAATTACTTGCATTTCAACATCAAGTTTATCAAGTGTATTTTTAAAGAAAGACAATTCAGCTCCTAGTCCAAGGAATTGCATTGTTGAACTCGGAAACCCATAGCTTTCATTCGCTGCGGATGCAATATAGTATTCTAAATGCGTTATGATTTCTCCGCTATTGTATGCAATTACAAACTTTCCAGACTCTTCGAAACGGTTAATGGCGTCTCGAATTTCTTTTGCAGATGCAAAGCCACATTGCAATGCGTTTATCTCAATGAAAACACCTTGGATTTTACTGTCATTTTTTGCAGCTTTTAAACCGTGCAGTATTTCTGAAATACCAATTTTATATTTCATCTTCATTAAAGGAAAGTCGAGAGTTGAACTTCCTTTCTCCTGAATTGAACCGTCAAGAGTCATGTGCAGGACAGTCTTATTTTCAACAGAGAAACCTTTATCAGCATTTATTCCACCAACGACAGAACTAATTACTACAATCCAAATGATAAAACCAATTACTGATATCGTTAATGCAGCCCATAAACTAGGCCAAAATATTCTTCCAAAAGTTACTCTCTTTCCTGACATATTGATTGAAATTTTTTATTCAGCTCAAAACTAAGGGTTTATTTAAAAGCATTAATTCAATTTTTATAAATGGTAAAATAGAAGTGATGAATGATGAGAATTAAAGGTTGATAAAATGAGTAATGAAATTAGACACATTTTATTCAGCTATTTATCCTTGTATTGTTTGCGTTAATCGAATAATTAAGAGATAATCAATTAATTTTGACTAATTTGCAATTAAACTGTTAAAACTCTCCAGATTATGAAAAAACTCGTATTAACGATTACCCTCTTGGTGTCATTTTTTTCACATGCCCAAGACTATTCTAAAATTAAAATTTATTCGGACAGTGAAGGCTTGCAAAGACTTGCTGAACTTGGAGTGCCAGTTGATCACGGTGAACGAAAGAAGAACACATTTTTAATTAGTGATTTTTCCGCAGAGCAGATAGAAACGATTCGCGAGAATGGATTTTCGTACGAGGTACTAATTCCTGATGTTAAGAAATTTTATCGTGAACAGTATTTAAATGAGAGTGGAGATGTTAAAAATGCCAGTTGTTCAACAACTGGTGTGGGCAATATTTTACCAACGGTGCCAGTAAATTTTGAAACAACTCCTTCATCCTATGCTGGAATGTACCGCTATCAAGAAATGTTAGATGCCTTGGATAATATGGCGTCAATGTATCCCAACTTGATTTCTGTCAAGACGGCAATTTCTACTTTTCAAACGTGGGAGGGGAGACCAATTTATCACGTGAAAATCTCTGACAATCCTAGTTTGAATGAAAGTTCAGAAACAAAAGTATTGTATACTGCAATCCATCATGCAAGGGAGCCACTAAGTATGTCGCAAACGATATTTTATATGTGGTATTTACTTGAGAATTATGACACAAATGACGAGATTGCTTTTTTAGTAGATAACACTGAAATGTATTTTGTTCCATGTTTAAATCCAGATGGTTATTTAGAAAATGAATCTTCAGATCCGAACGGTGGAGGTATGTGGAGAAAGAACCGTAGGAATCACCCAAGCAGTAATAGTTTTGGGGTTGATTTGAATCGAAATTACTCCTATGGTTGGGGAACAACAGGAATTAGCTTTAATTTAAACAGTGATGTTTACCCGGGGATAGGTGCATTTTCGGAGCCTGAAACACAGGCAATACAATGGTTGGTGGAAAATGTAGGATTCACTTCTGCATTTAATGCACATTCCTATGGAGATCTATTTTTACATCCAATTGGAACAACGGATGCTGAGTTTGCTGCACATCATGATTATTTCACTGAATATGGAGGTCACATGGCTGCTAAGAACGGGTATTTTGTGCAAAAGAGTTCAGGGCTATACCCAGCGTCAGGTGATTCCGATGATTATATGTATAAAGTGGATAATGGCGTTGGTGCTAAAGATACAATTTTTGCGATGACGCCTGAAGTTGGAGGTAGTTTTTGGCCTTCTCCTTCGCAAGTTACGAGTACTTGTCAAGATATGCTTCATCCAAACTTAGTTTTGTCACACATTACGCATAAATATATGCCAGTGGTTGATGCGGACCCAGGATCAATTTCAACAATGTCAGGAAATTTTAATCATAACGTGCAACGATTAGGACTTGTAGACGGAGCAGTTACTGTTTCTATTGATGCTCTCCAGAATATACAGACTGTTGGTCCTGGAGTTGTCCATGATTTGAACATTAAACAAACTGCTTCTGGATCGATTGCTTTCACACTGAATCCATTAATTCAATTTGGTGATGAAGTAAAATATATACTAAAAACAGAATATGGAACCTGGACGAAACGCGATACGATTGCTAAAACGTTTGGTTCTTTGCCAGTTCAGTTTTCCGATAATGCATCGTCTACAACAAATTGGACAGGCGATTGGAACATGACAAATGCATATTTTGTCTCTCCATCAACTAGTTTTACTGATGGCTCAGGTGATTATCAAGATAATACGACACAGGTATATGAATTATTACAATCTATTGATTTAACGAATACATTAGCTGCGCAAATATCATTCTATGCTCGATGGGAAATAGAATCTAATTACGATTATTGCCAGTTTCAAGTCTCAACAGATAATGGCTCATCATGGATAGGTCAGTGTGGGAATTATACGATGAGTGGCACTTCAGCAAATGGCTCTGTTCAACCTGATAACGAACCTGTATTTGAAGGTTTTCAGACAAGTTGGGTTCTTGAAGAAATTAGCCTAAGTGATTATATCGGACAAGTAATTAAAGTGAGGTTTATTTTGGAATCTGATGGTGGAGTAACGGAAGATGGCTTTTATTTTGATGATTTCGCTGTGTCATACAGTGCTGACGATGCTGGGCTAGCTGAAAATAACATTCGTGTAAAAGTTTTTCCTAATCCTTCAAATTCGGCAGTTGTGATAAGTACTTCTAAAGTAATTTCAAACGGACAAGTTGTAGTTTACGATCAGTCTGGGAAGTTAATCTATAATGAGAGAATAACAGAACAGACAAATAGTATTTCTGTGAATACATCTAGATTACCGCAAGGCTTTTATACTGTTCAAGTATTAAGTGAGAATAGAGCTTCAACTCCAGTTAAACTTGTTGTGATTCATTAGAATTAAATAAAAGATTTTAGTGGGTTTCAGTTTATATTGGAGCCCACTTTTTTATTTGAGTATATTTGTTTCCAGTTAAGAAATCAAGATTATGCGTTATATCAGTTTATGTGTGTTTACTTTTTTCATTTCAATGTTAGGTGCTCAACAAGAAAAGTCACCAAAATTAATTATTGGAATTGTTGTCGATCAGATGTGCTACGATTATTTGTATCGTTATTATGATCGTTTTGGGGAGAATGGATTTAAAAAATTAATGAACAAAGGAACCAACTGTAGAAATACAAAATACAACTATTTACCAACCTATACGGGACCAGGACACGCTTCAATCTATACTGGAACGACACCCGACAATCATGGAATTGTTGCCAATGATTGGTTTGATAAAACAACAAGACAGAGTGTCAATTGTGTGGAAGATTCTCTTGTGACTCCTATAGGGACAATTTCTGGATACGGGCTTTTTTCACCGAAGAATTTAAAAGTAAATACGATTACCGATCAATTAAAGTTGACTTACCCAAAGGCAAAAGTGATCTCAATGTCGATTAAAAATAGAGGAGCAATACTACCTGGAGGACATTTAAGTGATGGTTCATATTGGTATGATTTCGCATCGGGAGAGTTTATTACTAGCTCATTTTTTGCTTCAGATTTACCAAATTGGGTGAAATTATTTAATTCGGAAAAGCATGTTGCCAATTACATGGGCAAGACATGGAAAACCTATTATCCAATAGAAACATACACTGCTAGTGGCCCTGATGATTCTCCATATGAACGACTATTAAAGGGTAAATCAACACCAACGTTTCCTTATGATTTAAAAGAGATGACTGGAATAGCGGTTGATTATGATTTATTCACGTATACTCCTTTTGCAAATACTTTCTTAAACGATTTTGCAATGGCTGCGATAGAGAATGAAAAACTTGGACAAGATAATCAAACTGATATGCTTTGCATTAGTTTTTCAACGCCAGATATAGCAGGGCATGAATTTGGACCTTATTCTATAGAAATCGAAGACATGTACATTCGTTTGGACATTGAAATAGCAAAATTAATTTCTTCACTTGAAGAACAAGTTGGAGAGAATGAATTCACTCTGTTCTTAACTGCAGATCATGCAGTTGTCCCTGTTCCACAATATTTAATAGATAAAAAGTTGCCAGGTGGGTATTTTATAAAAGACGAACATATTGCCAAATTAAGAAAATCTATTTTACAAGAATATGGGGATGATTTTGTTTTGGCTGTTCAAAATAATAATATTTATCTTGACCATGATCAGATAAAGTTGAGTACAGAATTTACAAAAACCGAATTGATCAAATTTGTCATTAATGAAGTTAGTACTTGGGATCATGTCAAACGCGTCTATAGTGGAACACAATTGTACTTAAATGCGGCTAAAGATAATTGGATGTCGATGGTTAAAAACGGGTATCACCATGAAGAGAGTGGGGATGTTATTTTTATTTTAGAGCCTGGTTATTTGCCGAAAGTTAGTGATGTCGAAGCAAATAAGCAAGGTACAAGTCATGGGTCTGCGTTTAATTATGACACACACGTTCCGTTGCTTTGGTACGGTAAAAATATCCGCGCACAAGAGCTTTTAAGGAGTATCTCAATCACAGATATTGCAGCAACATTAGCTCACTTGATGTATTTACAAATGCCGAGCGCATTAACTGGCAGCCCAATTTTAGAATTATTGGAGGATTAAAACTTATAGAAATCTAATCCAATTTGGTCTTCAGAAAAGTCAATTGTTTTAAAGTATTCATCGATATTCTTAACTTCTAATGATTCGTTTTTACTGAGAAATTCATTTTCAATGAACCCCTGAGCAACACGAATTTCATATGGTTCATCATCGATAGTGAATTCAATAATTATGTGAGAAATTAAATTTTGAATTTGGTATTTATTTTCTCTTGAAAACTCAATAATTTTGGAACTATTCTTGATGCAAAAACTTATGTTTAAAAATTTAGTGGGACGTTCACAATCGCCGTCACTTATATTTTTAAACAGGATGATATTGTCGTCAATGTAATTAACTAGTAATTTATCGATGTATTTTTTTGTTCTTTTTTTTACTCTAAACGAGCTAATTTCCCCTAAATCCCGACTCGCTTGTTTATTTTCAAATTCTTGCTTGTACTTTTTAGCTTTTGATAAGTCATATTGTAGCATCTTCGAGAACTTGGGAATAAAACCATTCATACTACTTAGCTTACTAGTGTCTTTTGTCTTTTTAGCGCCTTGATATCTTATATATTTTTCACCATTTCTTGGGAAATAATTATAGGCTATTTTTTTTGTATTCTTATTTTGAACCAAGGTTAAATCACACTTCTTTAAAATATAAATAGAATCTAATTTCTTTAAGTCAATGAATATCATTGAATAAAAATAAGTCCCATTTATGACTGTGTTAGTGTCTGCTAAAATGTCTTTGCTTGAAGATTTAACAAGTTCTAAATAAAACTTATTATAGTCAATAGGCATTATTGTTACTTCCTCTATTTGTTGATATTTCGGAGAGAGTAATAATGTGTCGTTTTTTTGAGAATATTGTTTGTTTTGATGTCCCCAACTTTTTATCAGAATGGGAAATGAATTACCATTCAATTGAATTACTCCATTTTTATTTGTAAGTCCGATTAGTTCTTTATTTATTGAATAAACATAAACATTAGGGACAGGTTCTTGGCTTATTGAATCAACTAGAGTTAAGTTTTCCTGACTGAAAGCCAATTGAAAGAAAATGGACAATAGAAATGTAAAAGTGATTTTCATAGGGTAAGTGTGTTTGTTAGCGTTTAGCATTTCTATACAACAATGCAGCAACACCTCCAAAAAGTAAATTGGGAATCCATACAGCGATAGTTGCTGGAAGTCCAACATTGATTGCTGCTACTGTTGTTATTTTCATCGCAAATATATAAATGAAGATAATACCTAAGCCTAGTGCAATGTTTATGCCGATACCACCTCTCTTTTTACGACTGGCAACTGCTACACCAATAATAGTTAGTATATATGTGGCAAATGGGTAGGAGGTGCGTTGATAAAGTTCAACCTCATACGTTGGTACCATTGATGTTCCTTTCGAGCGTTCTCGCTCGATAAAATTTCTTAGCGTGAAAAAATCCATTGCTTCAGCAATGTTCTCGCGCATTGCCATTTCGTCTACACTAAATTGAAACGTGACATCCTTTTCTTTTCCTTGTGAAATAATGTCATTAGGATACCCAACTTGACGCTGAAAATAATTAAATAAAGTCCACTTTTTAGAGCCGGGCGAATTGATTGCTGAACCTGCCTTAGTAAAGGATGTTAATTCTCCCTTATTATTCCACTTTTCAATTGTCAATCCTGTAATCACTTTATTGTCTCCGTTGTAGCTTTTGAAGTAGACAATTTCGTTGCCTGGGTATTCAGCGTGATAGTTTTGTGCCGAGAGCGTTCTTCTGTAGAACTTATCTTCAAATTCCAGTCTCGTTTTGTTCGAGTGAGGTATTATAAAGTGATTGAAAACAAGTGAAATAATCATTAGGAAGGTTGCCGCAATCATATAAGGACGAATGAAACGACTAAATGTTCTACCGCTATTCCAAATAGGAATGATCTCTGTGTCTTGAGCCATTTTTGCGGTAAACCAAATAACTGACACGAAAATAATCATAGAAGAGAACATGTTTCCGTAGAATAGAATGAAATTGAAGTAATACTCAACGACAATTTCATAAAAGGTAGCATCCTTCTCAATAAATTCACCGAGTTTGTCAGCAACATCAAAAACAATAGCCAACAACATTATAACTCCCATCATGAAGAAGAATGTTGTTAGGAATTTACGTATGATATATCGGTCAATTATTTTGAACACTACAATCTATTTTTCAATTTAGGAATCATGATGTTTTTCCAGGTAACGAAATCACCCGCTTTTATGTGTTTTCTAGCTTCTTTTACTAACCATAAATAAAAAGATAAATTGTGTATGGTTGAGATTTGTATGGCTAAATGTTCTTTCGATTTGCTCAAATGTCGTAAATAAGCTTTTGAATAAGTTGAATCAACAAAAGATGTTCCATTTGGATCTAATTGCGAGAAATCTTTTTCCCATTTTTTATTTCGAATGTTAATGATTCCTTCTGAAGTGAAAAGCATACCATGCCTTGCATTTCTAGAAGGCATAACGCAATCAAACATGTCAACACCCATTGAAATGCATTCAAGAAGGTTGACAGGCGTGCCAACCCCCATTAGATACCTTGGCTTCTCTGTTGGTAGGATTGAGCAAACTAAATCTGTCATTTCATAAAGATCATCATCGGGTTCACCAACTGATAAACCTCCGATGGCATTTCCAATTGCATCATGCGAAGCAATAGTTTCTGCTGATTCTGCTCTTAAATCTTTGTATGTACTTCCTTGAATAATTGGAAAAAGGGCTTGGTCATGACTATATTTGGGTTGAGTTTTGTTCATCTGTGTCATACATCGCTTTAACCATCTATGTGTCATATGCATAGATTGTTTTGCGTATTCGTAATCGCATGGATACGGCGTACATTCATCGAATGCCATTATTATATCTGCCCCAATCGATCGCTGAATATCAATCGCTTTTTCAGGAGAGAAAAAATGATAACTACCATCAATATGTGATTGAAAAGTAACGCCTTCTTCTTTTATTTTTCGCGCCCCAGAAAGAGAATACACCTGATATCCACCACTGTCTGTGAGAATAGGCTTGTCCCAATTCATGAATTTATGGAGTCCTCCAGCTGGTTCAATAACGTCTAATCCCGGGCGAAGAAACAAGTGGTAAGTATTGCCAAGAATGATTTGAGCCTCAATGTCTTTTTCAAGTTCATGCTGATGAACGCCTTTGACAGTACCCGCTGTGCCAACTGGCATAAATATAGGGGTCTCTATTACTCCATGGTCTGTATGGAGTTTTCCAATTCTCGCTTTGGATTTTTCATCCGTCTTTTCTAGTTCAAAGTGCATAAAGTTGTTGATAAATATACGCGGCAAAGATAAATGTATTTCGCAAAGCACCCATATTTGTGTAAAGCAATAATTATGTTTGATTTTATTTCGGTAATGGGTTACAATATGAATACGTATCTGTTTCTGTTGTTCTGTTTAGCTGTTATTGTTCAACTCTTATTTGTTTTACTAATCTATGGTCGATTGGGATTTCACAAAGAAAAAAAACGACCAGGTGAACAAAAAGGTGTTTCTATTCTCATTGCAGCTCGTAATGAATCTGAGAATATTTTCAAGTTTCTACCATTTATTTTAGAACAGGATTATCCAGAATTTGAAGTGATTATCATCAATCATCAATCAACAGATGATTCTAAATTTATATTAAACGCCTACCAAAGGCAGTATTCTAACTTAAGAATCATTGAAATTGAAAAAAGTCATCATATAAGTTTTGGAAAGAAATTACCTTTGACATTGGGGGTTAAAGGAGCGAAATATGACCAGCTTCTACTCACGGATACAGATTGTCAACCAACAAGTAATCAATGGCTTAAAAGCATGCAAAGCCATTTTACTAATAAACACCAAATTGTTCTCGGTTATGGTCCATATTCCCCGGGAAAAGGATGGGTTAATCGACTAATTTGTTTTGATACCGCATGGATTGCAATGAATTATCTTTCGTTTGCAAAAGTTAACATGCCGTATATGGGAATTGGAAGAAATATGGCATATACGAAAGAGGTTTTTAATAAAGTTGATGGTTTTAAGTCACATTCTTCAATCAGTTCTGGCGATGATGATTTATTTATTCAAGAAGCGGCAAAAAATAAAAACTATACAATAAACATTGATCCTGATTCATTTTGTTATTCAAAAGCGGAAGAATCATGGAAAGATTGGATTGCTCAGAAGTCGAGACACTACACTACAGTGCCGAAATACAAGGTTATTAAGAAAATGATGTTAGGAATCTACCCTTTATCTATGTTAATCATGCTTGGAACTTTCGTTTCTTTACTCTTAGATTCTAACTTTCTTTTGATTGTTGTAGCATTGTTTACATTCAATTTACTTATTAAGTGGTTGATTATTGGCTTAGTATTTCAGAAATTGAAAGAATCAAAATTTATCGCATTGATGCCATTATTAGATATTGGATATGCAATCCTGACGCCGATAATGTATTATACAACCGATAAAGCAAATGGAAAAAAATGGTAGACATAAGTCATTTTTCGGATAAAGCAAAAAAAGACTATAGTGATGTACAAGCAGCTATTGGTGGAAATCAGGCTGCCTATGCTTCACTCATGGAACGCTATCGAGAATCTATTTATTTTATGATGCTTAAAATGGTGAGTAATACAGATGATGCTGATGATTTAACGATTGAAGCCTTCGGTAAAGCGTTTAATCGTTTGGAGCAATACTCACCAAGCTATGCATTCTCGACTTGGCTTTATAAAATCGCCTCGAACAACTGTATCGATTTTATTAGAAAGAAAAGGTTGAAAGTTACTTCCATGGATAGTGGAATAAAGTCGGATGATGGAGAGGTGATGTACTTTGATGCGAGAAGTAATTCTAGAGACCCTGAAGAAACTGTGATGCACAAGCAGAAAGTTATGCACATGCGAGAATTGGTTTCTAAGTTAAAACCGAGGTACAGGTTACTTGTGGAAAAACGTTATTTCGAAGAGTTGAGTTACGAAGAAATTTCAAAAGAACTTAATTTACCATTAGGAACTGTAAAAGCTCAACTTTTTAGAGCACGTGATTTCTTGTCAAATTTAATCGAAAAGACAAAAGACACCATTTAAATGAAACGTCATTCGTTGATTGCGCATTATTTTTCAGAATTATCGAGTGAACAATTAGCACTGTTTGAACAATTACAAGATTTATATAATCATTGGAATTTTCAAATTAATGTCATTTCGAGGAAAGACACAGAAAATTTTTATGAACGTCATGTATTGCATTCTCTTGCAATCGCAAAGGTGATTAAGTTTGCGGATGGATCTAGGATATTGGATATTGGAACGGGAGGAGGGTTTCCAGGAATTCCATTAGCGATTATGTTTCCAAAATGTGATTTTGTTTTAGTGGATTCAATTGGAAAAAAAATAAAAGTTGTCAATGAAATTTCACAAGCGTTAGGATTAAAAAATGTTACAGGGCTTCATGAGCGTGCTGAGAATATCAATCAGCAATTCGATTTTGTAGTTAGTAGAGCTGTTGCGGCAATGCCTACGTTTCTTAAATGGACAAAAGGACAATTTCTAAAAGAAAACAAAAATTCCCTAAAGAATGGTGTTCTTTATCTTAAAGGAGGAGATTTGGACGAGGAAATGAAAGTCGTAAAGAAGGCCATCCAATATTTTGATTTAAAGGATTTTTATAAAGAAGATTTTTTCCAGACTAAGAAAGTTGTTTACGTCCGGAATTAAGAGCAAGTCTTTGACATTATAATCTTAGACAACAAATTTTTCTTATTATATTGTTTTGGAAAACATATTTTTCCGTTCTTTTGAATCAGCTAAATCTTGATCAAAAGCCATGCAACAATTTCTGACAAAAGGAATCCCTTTTTCTGTTACGGTGATTTTCCGTCCTTCAATTTTGATTAAATCGTCTTTTAATAATCCTTGAAGACGAGACTTAATGCCATCGTGTAATGATGGAACCGATTCTTCTTCTGCTAATATAGTTTCAAAATGACACATTAAATCTAATATGTATTGTCGAATCTCAAGGTCGACATCGCTTAACAAATGTCCTCGGAAAATAGGAATAATCCCTTCATTTACCTGCTTTATATAAGCTTCTGTATTTTTCTCATTTTGAGCGAATCCGAACCAACTGTCTGAAATGGCAGACATTCCTAGCCCCAAAAGAAACTTTGTATTTTGCGTGGTATATCCCATAAAGTTCCTGTGTAAATTTTTCGCTTTAAAAGCAATCGCTAACTCATCATGCTCAAGGGCGAAATGATCCATTCCAATTTCAATATACCCTTCACTTTCAAGCATTATTTTTGCTCTTTCATATAACGCTCTTTTCTCAGAATCTTGAGGCAAGTCTGTTTCGTCATATCCACGTTGTCCGTTTCCTTTAATCCATGGCACATGAGCATAGCTATACAAGGCTATTCTATCTGGTCGCAAAGTCAATGTTTTTTCTACAGTATCGATGATATCACCAATTCGTTGTTTAGGAAGACCAAAGACCAAATCATGACTGATTGACTTGTAACCAATCTCACGCGCTTTGTCATGCACTTTCTTGACGTCTTCAAAAGGCTGTATACGATTAATCGCTTGCTGAACAGTTGGACTATAATCTTGTATCCCTAAACTAAGTCGTCTAAAACCAAAAGTATGCAGTTTTTGCAGGTGTTCATCAGTTGTATTGTTCGGATGTGCTTCAAAACTTAATTCTGATTCTTTTGGGTCAATTGATTCTGCATTAAAAATCGATTTCACTAATCGAATCAACTCATCAGCTTGAAAAAATGTTGGAGTACCTCCACCAAAGTGAAGTTCTTTAATTGTTGGAGAGAATTCAATCCTTGATGTATAGTGTTGCCATTCTTTTATTACAGCGTCGATATAAGGTTCTTCAACCGCATGATTTTTTGTTATTCTCTTATGACATCCGCAGAATGTACATAGACTCTCGCAATAAGGAAGATGAATATATAAACTCATATCACCGGAATTAAATTCAGCATGATTACGGTTTATTGTAGTCATCCATGCATCAACATTCAAAGCATTGTTTTTCCAAAATGGTACTGTTGGATAAGATGTATATCGAGGACCAGGGACATTGTATTTTTCTACTAGATTCTTCAAGATCTTATATTTTATACAAATTTACCGAAGAATTCCTTAAGAATGAATTTGAAGTTCTATAATGTCAGATTATTTTACTAAATCTTTGAAAAAAATATCGAATCTCAGATGAATTAGTTAGGATTTCGGCCTGTGATTCATACGTGAGAAGGTTATTTCTTATAAGTTTCCGTTACTTTATATTCGCGAAGTCTTCATTTCATTTCAACGAAAGCTGTGCGCTTTTTTGAGAAATAAAAAAAACCATCTTAGATCAAGTCTAAGATGGTTTTTTAAAATTAATTCAAAGCGATTAATTTTTTACCACTCTAACTCTAGCTTTAATGCCGTTATCAGCACTTATTTCAAGAATATAAGTTCCTGGCGCTCCATTAAGAGTTAAATCAACACTACTTGATGTAGCTATTTGTTTTACTTCAATAATCTGACCAAGTGCATTCGTAATTCGAATTACTATATTCAAATATTCCGCACCTAAATCAATTGTTATTTCTTGACTTGTTGGATTAGGATATACATTGATGTCTGTACCAAAGCTATTCTCAATAATACCAACAGAATTTACATTCAAACAAGCTGAAGTAGCAGAACAACCATTTTCAGTTACGATCACCGCGTAATCTCCATTAATCGTTGCTGTATAAGTCTGATTCGTTGCGTCATCGATTAGAGCATTGTTGTCATTACAATCAATCCAAGCATATTCTGCTCCAGCTAAATCTGCTGTCATTGTAACACCATCAACATAGCTAGCGGAAGCATTAGGAGTATTATTGATCGTTAAGTTCAACGTAGCTAATGAGTCACATAGCACTGCGTTTGATCCCGCCCAAGTATATGTTCCAGATGAAGTATAATCTGTGCCATTCCAGTTGTAAGTATCACACTCTGTTACATCACTGGTGGATGTTGTTGAATTGTTGATAGTTAAGTTTAGCGTTGCTACTGAATCACATGATACTGCATTTAAGCCTGTCCACGTGAATGATCCAGAAGATGTGTAATCAATATTATTCCAGCTGTATGTATCACAAGCAGTTGCAGCATCTGTTGATGTTGTAGCTCCTGGTGAAATTAATCCTTGAGTTACAGCATTAGAAGGGCATCCATCATCAAATATTATGGAATAATTTCCAGATCCTAGACCTGAAATTGTATAGGGAGTTGTCACTGTTCCTGAGTTTCCAACTGCTGCTCCAGTCCATGAAACTACTCCTGTTCCAGTCCCTCCAATAGTAATCGTCCCTTCAGTACCAGAACAAGTTGTAGGATCCATAAATGATGATAGACTAATTGTAGGACTTGCACTCATTGTTAAGTTCAAGGTTGCTACTGAATCACATGATGCTGCATTAGTGCCTGTCCATGTATATGTTCCAGATGAAGTGTATTCTGTTCCATTCCAGTTGTAAGTATCACATCCGTTTACGGTACTGAGAGATGTTGTTGGAGCAGTAATTGTTAAGTTTAGTGTAGCTGTTGAATCACAACCTGATGAACTTAATAATGTTTCTATATAAGATCCGCTTGAGGCATATGTAGTTCCATTTGCAGACCACGTATAATCACCACAAGTACTAATACTTGCAGAACCATTAACGTTAATTAATCCTGGAGGTAAGTCAAATGCTTCAGTTTGATCGCTTCTGTTGTCTACACTTCCTTGAAGTGCAGAATTACCTAGACCTCTATTTGCAAATGCATTCCAGATAAGACATTGATTAACTCCTCCGTTCAATAAAACGTCTGCTTGTAGAATTGCATCACGTCCGTCAACGAAACCAGGACTACATGGTTGAAGCTTTAATGCTTGAACTACAAGTTCCATAGCAATGTTATTACCACCTGTTCCGTTATACACATCTGCATCATAACCATATTGATCTATCAATGCCCAAGTCATATCCCATAACATAGTACACCAAACGAATCCAATTCCATGAGGCTGAGAAACAGTTTCTGGTCCAGTCGTACCATCCCAATTCGTAGCATCGTATGTAAAATCATTCAGAGCAAAATCTGTACTATAAGGAGCATTTCGAATACCAATACCATTTGGGCTTTCTGAAGAAGCAAATGTTCCAATACCTCTGATATCAGTCGCTTGATCTCCAGGCTCAATAGTCAACATTAATCCAAACCAATCGGACCAACCTTCACCCATTTGCTCAAGGTTACCTAAGCAGCCAGAGTTGGCAGCACCACCGGTTAATCTTGTAGAGATTCCATGTCCATACTCATGAGCAATAATTCCATTGTCAAAATCACCATCAATAGGAATAGAAACCGTCTGATCGATCGTACCATTAACTGTTGTACCTGATTCAATCATAGCAATAATTAATTCACCATCAGCATTACCTACCATAATGGCAGGGATAGTAATTCCACTTCCTGTTCCTCCATCTCCCATTGTGATTGGTCCCGCTCCTGCTACATTGTTGACCATTATTACTGCAGTCGCACCTGCGGCTTCTGCCTTTAAAATTTTATCTGAGAAGAAACAATCACCTCTACGGATAACACAAATATTACCATTTATTGCTGCACCGTTTACAGGAAGCTCACAAGCATCATTAAAATCAACACCTGTATTGTCATCATATAGAACAAGGTCAGATATTAATGGTATTGTAGGAACAGGTGCACCAAAAGCTGCTGGTAATGCTGAATAAGCTCCTGCAATTCCTGTTGGCGAATTAATTGTTAATAAATCTGCTGGAGTGTCCCATAAGAACATTTGCATTCTTGGATTTTGTCCATCTGGAGGAGAACTGAAGTTGGCGTTATTTGTTCCAGATCCATCTTGTGCTTCCGCGAATACTTGATCAGAACTTAAACCACCATTTCCATAAGAGTTGGCTTGGAAATTCCCGCTCAATTCGTCAAAACCATAGTGGTACCAAACGTCATGCATAATATTGTTCATATAGAACAAGTTTGTAATCGCTGCATCCCAGTATAGGTTAGCAGCTTGATTTTGATCCAGAGGATAATCGAAAATTAATGGAGCACCAGCATCTGGCCAATAACCAATTCCGTCATTTGCGTCTTCATCTTCCGAAGCTCTAACGTTGTTTCCTGTTGTAAAAGTAAATTCACTTCCTCCTGCTCCACTGATATTATGCCATCCATAAGGAGAAGCCGTTGCATCTGATGGCCCAACAACTAAGGTTCTAGGTCCGTGGTTAGGGCTTTCCGTTGGGATTGCAAAAACACGGTACGAATTAGTTGCTGGAGGAGGTGCAGGAAGCATTATCTTACTTTCTGTAGGAATCTCAGCTTTAAAATGTGATTCAGGTGAAGCTGAGCTATGATTATGTCCATCACTATCAAACTTACATGAACTAACCCAATCACCTTTGTTAATTTCTTGCCCAGTTAAAGCATCAATACGAATACTCCACCAGTGATTACCAGAAAGTTCATGAATACTTAAATCCCAAGCGAGTTTTATAACATCGCCATCAGGAGCGTATACAAGCTTAACAGGAATATTCTCTTTCGATATTGATCCTTTTTTGAAAAGAGATATACCATTTTCAGTGCTGATCAACTCAGCTAAAGAATTTTGTTGAATGCCTAAAGCTCTGCATGCAGCAGAAATAGCTTCAATTGCATCAATGGAGGGTTCTGTTGAATTGACTTTTCCATCAATATCTTTAATCAATCTATTTCCGCCAAGTACAATTCCGTTATCAGTTATAGCAAAATTAGCAATTGCATTGAATACTTCAATTTCATTATGTGTTTGTAGCAAGTAAACATAGCTAATGTTGGAGCTTTTGTCGAAATGCTCATTATAGATCTTCCAGTTTGTGGCATCTGATTTAGTAATTCCTAAATCTTTACTGTGATCGTTAAGATAGGATTGGATTTGCGAATCGTGCTTTTGGGCAAAGGAATTTAAGCCAAGCACAATTAAGGCAAAAAAAAGGTTTAGTGATTTCTTTTTCATAAGTAATGAGTAATTTTGACACCTATTTAGTAGATTACCTAATTCTTTACGAAGACATTCCTAAGTTAAATAGGAAAAACGTACCAAGTTCGGTGCTAACAGTTTATAATTTTATCGCCACTAAGTTACGCATTTAAAATGACTTTTAAAAGGAGCCAATTAATTATAAATGAATATCTGGTTTTACTGATGTGTGTTTTTATTATCTTTGGTAAAACAATTCAAGTGGAAGATAATTCTTTTTTTACTGGAACTTTGAGACATCTGAAAGTATGAAGAATTCATTGTTTAATAATATTTGTGGAGCAAGCGTTCCTGGCGTCAATGAATTTAAAACATCTAATTACTTAAAAAAAAATCAACCTATTTTTAGGGAAGGTGGAATTCCAAGGGGCGTATTTTGTATCAATAAAGGGAAAGTGAAAATTTTCACTATTGGAGAAGAAGGAAAGGAGCAAATAATCCATGTGGCAAAAGAGGGTGAAATTGTTGGTTTTAGAGCACTTTTTAGTGATGAGCCATATAGAGTTTCGGCAACAACCTTGGACGAATCAAATTTGTGTTTTGTATCAAAAGAATTTTTTTTTAATCTTGTTGATACAAATAAAGCGTTAAGGGATAGTATAATGAAGGAACTGTCTACAGAACTAGCAGACAGAGCAGTGTTTATCACAAATATGGCTCAAAAGTCAGTTCGTGAAAGACTGGCATTCTCTTTGATTTTTCTAGATGATGTTTATGATGGAGAAATGATTAATCTTTCTCGTGATGATTTGGCAAATTTTGTTGGAACGGCAACGGAAACATTAATTCGGCTATTGAAAGAGTTCAAAACTGATGCCTTGATTAAAACATATGCAAGAAAAATTAAGCTATTGGACAAGGTGACCATATTAAAAATTTCCAGTAGTCAATAACCTTTTCATTAATTATGATAGAAAGCGAGCAGCACAAAAAAATAATTCGTAAAAAAATAGGTTTCCTTTTTGAAGAGAAGCTCATCGAAGAAATATATAAAGTTGGTAAAATCAAGGATATTTCACTGGACGATATTATTATGCGGACAGGAGACGAAGTTTTCTATATCCCTTTTATTCTCTCCGGTGCACTTAAAATTTCAAGAGAAAAGAGTGATGGCGAAGAATTGCTTTTATATTACATAGAGTCGGGAGATACTTGTGCGATGACACTGCAATGTTGTGTCAGGAAAAGCAAGAGCGAAATTAAAGCCAAAGCGATGGAGGATTCAATATTACTTATGATTCCGATTAAATATATGGCTGATTGGATGGAACGGTTTGCATCTTGGAGACAATATATTCTAGAAAGTTATCATTCAAGGATTACAGAACTTATGGAAACGGTAGATGCTATTGCGTTTATGCGTTTGGATAAGCGATTAGATATGTACCTGAAAGATCAAGCTAAATTACTTGGATCTCTTGAAATTAATCACACACATATGCAAATAGCAGAAGACTTGCATTCTTCAAGGGTTGTAATTTCTCGATTGCTAAAGCAAATGGAAGCAAAAGGATTAATAGAATTGAAAAGAAATAGGGTTGTTTTAAAAACCTATTAATTTTCTTTTCAATAACTTTAACTATACCCTACCAGGATAAACTTTTAGTGCTTCTTTGATACATTTAACAGCTTTTTTTAAAGCATTTTGATTGAGAACGTAAGCTATTCGTGCTTCTTGCAGACCAAGTCCTTTTGTCGAATAAAACCCACTTGCCGGTGCCATCATAACAGTTGCTCCTTCATATTCAAACTCTTCTAGAAGCCATTGGCAAAATCGTTCAGCACTATCAACAGGAAATTTTGCAACACAATAAAAAGCTCCACTTGGCTTAGGGCAGAAAACTCCAGGTATATTGTTTAATCCTTCAACCATAATATTTCTTCTTTCAACGTACTCTGTAACTACGTTGTCAAAATAAGATTGCGGTGTTTTTAGTGCAGCTTCAGCTGCAATTTGATCAATTGTTGGTGGAGAAAGACGAGCTTGTCCAAATTTTAAAACTGCAGACATTACAGATTCATTCTTAGAAATAATTGCTCCTATACGAGCACCACACATAGAATACCGCTTAGATACAGAATCTATTAGAATCACATTTTGGTCGATTCCTTCAAGGTTCATCACCGAAAATGGTGTAGCGCCATCGTAACAAAATTCTCTATAAACTTCATCCGCAAACAAGAATAGATCATGTTTCTTAACAATATCTCGGAGTTGCTCTAGTTCTTCTTGAGAATAGAGATAACCAGTAGGGTTTCCAGGATTGCAGATTACAATAGCCTTTGTTTTAGATGTTATTTTCTTTTCAATTTCTTCAACTGGAGGTAAAGCAAAGCCATTTTCGATGGTTGCTGTAACGGGAACAACATTGATTCCAGCAGCAACAGCAAAGCCATTGTAATTTGCATAAAATGGTTCAGGGATAATTACTTCATCATCTGGATCACATGTAGCCATAAAGCCAAAGGTCAGAGCTTCTGAACCACCTGTTGTAATAATAATATCTTTTGAGTCAACATCAATCCCAACACTTTTATAGTATTTGGCTAAATTATCTCGGTACGACTGAAAACCTGCTGAATGTGAGTATTCAATTACTTTTCTGTCAATATTTTTAATCGCATTTAATGCAACTTCTGGAGTTTCAATATCAGGTTGTCCAATGTTTAAATGATAAACAGATTTACCATCTCTTTTTGCTTTCTCTGAGAATGGCACCAATTTACGAATCGGAGACTCGGGCATTTGAATAGCCTTGTTTGATATTGTTAGCATTGCTTTTTTTTCTAGCAAAAATAATCAGAAAGTATGATACAATAAACCATTCAAATAGATTTTGTTAATTTGGACTATGAAATTTGTTGTTTTTCTACTTTTATTATTAACCTCATGTGCTAATGAAGCTCCGATTTATAGTAATGATAAACTTGTAATTCGAGACGAAATCATTACAGATTCGATTGTTAAAGATTTGACCTTATTGGCACATACCGATTCGGTGTTTAGAGAATTGGACTTGGTTGATATTATCTCAATTAATTCTTCAATTCAGGTTGATTTAAAATATGCCAGTGAAGATAATTTTATGGGAGTAATTCTTTACGACACACTCAAACGAGTTTATTTAAATCGGACCGTTGCGCTTCGACTATCTAAATGTCAAGATTACCTTGATTCAATTCGTCCAGGTTATTCTTTACTGGTATATGATGGTGTTCGTCCATTGCTCGTTCAAAAAGAGATGTGGGAAGCATTGGATTCAATACCGACGAGTAGAAGGGGGAAGTTTGTTTCTAATCCGTATAGAGGATCAGTGCATAACTTTGGCGCCGCGGTAGATTTAACAATTCTTGACTCTCTTGGGGAGGCTTTAGATATGGGGGCCGGATATGACGATTTTAATAAAATCGCGTTTCCAAGCTTAGAGAGTATTTATCTTAAATCAGGACAACTAACACGAGTTCAAGTTAATAATCGTCAGTTGTTAAGAAAAGTAATGCATTCTCAACGGTTTTCTGGCATCCCAAGTGAGTGGTGGCACTTTAATGCATATCCAAGAGTTACTGCTTCTCAAAAATTTTCACGTCTATTGACCGAGTCAGGGAAGGCGGATTTTAATAAACTTGTGCCATTAATAAAAGATTCTTTAATTGTTGTTGACACCTTAAAATTTTAACCAAGAGCTACATCCAGGGACATCATAACTACAAAGCCCACCATAAACCCAAGTGTTGCTAAATCCGTATTTTTATCCCTTTGAGTTTCTGGAATAACCTCTTCAACAACTACAAATATCATTGCTCCAGCAGCAAAAGCGAGAGCGTAAGGTAAAATAGGAGTGAAAGTAAACACTGCCCATGCACCTAATACTCCGAATATTGGTTCTACAATTGCGGAAAGCTGTCCATAGAAAAAGCTCTTCTTTCGACTCATTCCTTGTCTACGAAGAGGCATGGAAACAGCAAATCCCTCTGGGAAATTTTGTATCCCAATACCAATCGCTAGAATCATTGCAAGTTCTATGCTCGCTCCAGGCAGGTCTGCTGCAACAGCTCCAAATAAAACACCTACCGCCAGTCCTTCAGGGATATTATGTAAAGTAATGGCTAAAACCAAAAGACGTGTTTTATTCCAATTTGTTTTTACCCCTTCGGCTTCATTTTTTGATTTGGAGTTAATGTGAATATGAGGAATAATTTTGTCAAGTCCGAATAAGAAAAGTGCACCTAAAAGAAAGCCTATCGCTGCTGGAATCCAACTCCCTCCAGATAATTCAATTGCAGGGTTTAATAAACTCCAAAAACTTGCAGCAACCATAACTCCTCCGGTAAACCCTAAAGCAACATCTAATACAACACGATTTAGTGATTTAAAAAAGAATACAAACGCAGCACCAAATGCTGTTACAAGCCACGTAAAAGTAGTTGCTACAAAAGCTGCAAAAATTGGGTCAATACTTTTAAACCAGTTAACTAAATCTTGCCACATAATTTATAAATTAAACTTCGGATGCAAATATAATAAAGTTAGACTCATCTAACTATTGTTGTAATTAATAATTAAATTTTATTTTTGGGGTATGTTATCATTTACAGAAGAGAATTATTTAAAATCACTCGTGCAATTAACTATTTTGGAAGAAGACTCGAAAGAGGTTGGCGTCAATAAGTTGGCGACTGAGCTAAAGGTTAGGCCAGCAACAGTTTCTGACATGGTTAAGAAACTGAAAATAAAGGGATTTGTTAATTATCAAAAATATGGTAAGATTTCACTAACAGAGACCGGGAGAAAGGAAGGGATGTTAGTGATACGGCGTCACCGCCTTTGGGAGACTTTCCTTCATGATAAGCTTGATTTTTCTTGGGATGAGGTACATCAAATAGCGGAAGAATTAGAGCATGTTCATTCATCGAAGTTGATAAATGGTCTTGATAAATTATTGGATTTCCCTTCATTTGATCCGCATGGGGATGCTATTCCAAATTCAAAAGGTGAAATTGTTATCCCATATAGAAGAACCATGAGCGAAGTTCTGCTGGGTAAAAAATGTAGGATTGTTGCAGTAAAACAAGATTCTGCCGATTTCTTGCAATTTGTAGACAAAATAGGCTTAAAAATTCAAGATGAAATAACAGTAATAAGTAAAGAGAAATTTGATTCTCTAACCACAATTGAGCATTTGAATACAGAGATTATCGTTTCTCCAAAGTTCACAGATAATATATTCGTTGTTTGCAGTACTTGTCTGAAAGCAAAAGATTGCCAATGTTAAAATTTTTTCTTTGACATTTGTTTGTATACGTCTTTCATCTTTTTCATATTGTCATTTCTTCTCAAGTAATTCTTCGTTGAACAAGTTATGAATTCTTGAATATTCATCTACCCAAGAGGATGTTTTGATAAAACCATGTGGTTCAACAGGGTAAGCAGCCATCTCCCAAGTTTTAATTCCCAATTCAATAAATCTTTGAGACAATCTTACAACATCTTGAAATTGAACATTGTCGTCGACCATACCATGCAAAATAAGTAAAGGATCTTTTAAATTTTCCGCGAAGTAAATCGGAGAGCTTTTTTTATATGCTTTTGGATCATTCCCAGGGTAATTTAGAATATTACTTGTGTATTCGTGGTTGTAATGCGCCCAGTCAGTAACGGACCTTATTGCAGCGCCACATGCAAATTTACCTGGTTCAGTAAGTAAAGCCATTAAGGTGATAAACCCACCATATGAGCCTCCATAGATTCCTATTTTCTCAGGATCAATCCCTAACGAATCAATAAGATATTGTCTACCATCCATGTGATCCGATAAATCAGCACCTCCCATATGTCTGTATATAGCGGTTCTAAAATCTCGCCCATAACCCTTACTCGCCCGATAATCAATATCAATTATTGTATAACCTTGGTCACGTAATAGGTTGTGAAACATATATTCCCTATGGTATCCACTCCAGAAATTGTGTGCGTTTTGCAAATATCCTGCGCCATGCACAAAGATGATTGCAGCGTTGTTCTTATTTGACGTGTTTGGTTTGTATAATCTAGCATTTACTTTAATACCATCCTTCGCTAGAAAAGATATAACGGTTGGAACGTGCCAATCATATGCTTCAAATTCTTTAGTTGTGGAGTTAGTAATTCGAATCCGCTCGCTGTTTGCTTTGTTCTCACAATAAAACAATTCCCATGGAGTATTACTATTAGAATAGCGGTAAGCAAGTATTTCTTCATTAGGGGAAACTGTTATATCAAAATTACCTATGTCTGTTAATATTGGAGTTAATTCATTCTTTTTGAGTGATAAATGATAAAAACCTCGGTTACCAGGGTGGTTTTTATTCGCGGTTATATAAAATTGATTCTTCTTTTGAGAATATTGGGCCTCATGAACTTCCCATTTACCTTTTGTCAGTTGTTTTTTCTTTTTATTCTTCAGAGTGAAGCTATACAAGTGAGAATAACCTGTTTCTTCCGATTGAAAATAAAATGTGCCCTGTTCATTCAGCCAACCTAATGTGCCAGAAACCATGTTCCAACTTGAGATGCCAGGCCCACCTATCCAAGCTTCGTCATGCTGATGCTGATGTTCTGTGATTTCACCGTTTTTGATATCAACGGAAACCAGCCACCTGTCTTTGTTGTCGTAACTTCGAACATCGAGAATGTTATTTGAACCGTCTTTGTTGTATTGAATAGAATGCATTATTATGTTTCGATCTTTCTCATAGAAAAGTGCCGTATCTCCATATTCTGTAGCACGAAATTTAGGTTTTTTACGAATATCAGAAAGTGTTGAAAAGTCAACATAATAAACCCGATTATCACTTAAGTCAAGTATGCCAAGTCGATGATTAGCGTCTTCATTTCCAACTTTTGAGCGGGCATTTGATGTATACGTATAGCCATCTTTTGAAATATGGTTTTCTACATGCGTACTTTCAGTTTCGGGATAATCATTGAGGCGAAACGTTATAAAATTTCCGTCAGGAGAAATTTGAATGTTACTGACACTTGATTTTTTTAAATAGACTTTACCATGTTCATTTTGCACAAATCGCTTAGCCTTTCGCCATTCTTTCTCCGCTTGCTCTTCTTGAGTAAATTTGAATAATTTGAGTTCCTCTGCTTCCAATTGACTCATTTCTTCCTCTTCATGATTTGGTTTTGCACCTTTTTCAAAAGAAGCAATTAAATTAATTGTACCGGTATTGATAGAGTAAGAATAAAAACCGGATTGTTTTTGAAAGTAAACAATATGTGAATTTTCAAATTGTTGCACATTGCGAATTGATTCATCGGAATTGAAGAGTAAGCTTATTTTTTTTGTTTTTCTATTTAATTTGTAGAGGTCGCCTTGATAGCTATAGATTTCAATAGGATGTTGTATGAATGAACGCGAAATAACATTTTCTGTGTAGAAATCTGGAATAATTGAGTCGATTTTCTTTGTGCTTAATGTATAAGAATATTCGCTGTTTCCGATAAGATTATTTGGGTTCCAATCAAATACAATTTTTTCACTTGTGGCTGACCATCTAATGTTTTGGGCTTGGTGGCCAATGAAAGAATTACCTTTCATTATTTCATCAAGTTGTAAGGCAGGAGAATTGATAGATGATTGGCCAAACAATTGGACTGAAACAAGAAGGGCTAAAATAATTTTCATGAGCTATAGCTTTTGGCTAATGTACAGAATTTAAACGAGAAAAAGAACCTGTTTTTGATGACTGAGTAGCTAAATTATTCAGTAGTTCAAACATCTGAATTAAGTATGAAAAAGCAATTATCTAATACCTGATTCATCAATAATATTAATGAAGTGAAATCCTCTTGGAGCATAGCTTTGTTTGTAGAAAAATTTATGAGCTTTGAAATTATTAGTGTATGTGTCTAAGGCCAACATATTACAATTAAGATTTTTTGCTTTAAGTTCCATGAAATCAAATAATATTTTTCCAATACCCTTAGATTGGTGCTTCTTTGAAACCACTACATTGTCCAATTCTAAATATTTCCCGCACCAAAGTTTAGAACCAATCCAATATCCTGTTATTCCAACGCACTCTTCTCCGATATAAACTCCTACTTGGCCATAGTTATAAGGAAGCATAGAATCTAATTCGCTTGAATAATCTTCTTTGGTTAGTGTTGGATATACTTCTTGCAATAGAGATAAGTTGGCTAACATTTCTTCTTTGCTTGTTATTTCTTCGACTTTCATAGAGTGTAAAAATAAAAAAGCTCTTTGTTTAAAACAAAGAGCTTTCAAATTAAAATCAATTAATTTTTTATTCAAAAACTACTTTAGAAGTAGAATGAGTTCCATTGATGTTAACTTGGACAATGTATGTCCCAGCTTTCAATCCATTTCTTTCTATCAGAAAAGATGCATCTGAAGTGTTTTCATTTCTAATTACTCTTCCTGAAATATCCATTACAATGATTTCTTTTTCTCCCATTTCATTAAAAGGAATAGTCATATTGTCAGAAGAAGGGTTTGGATAGATAGAATTGATTAACTCTTCATTGTTCTCAGCGATAGATGTATTGCAGTAAGTTAGAGGGTATAAATCAGCTGTTCCAAAAGGAGTATTTGGTGCTTGAAGAGCCAAATCTGTGCATCCCATTTGGTCGATTAAAAAATCACGAATGAAGTTAACTGTTGTATCCATGTATGCTGCAGAAGAAGAATGAGGAACATGATCTGCGCCATAATGCGAATATAAATTGTTCTGAACTCCAATTGCATCGGCATGTTCTTTAATTACTCGACTTCCGTCTAATTCCATGATTTCAATCCCAAATACTGGTACTGTCACAAATCCTCTATTGTATTTAACGATTCCGTCATTAGTTCCATGAGTTGAACATAAAGGAACATCACCTGCTTCCATCCAACCATAACTTGCAAGAGCTCCAGCTAAACTAATTACTCCCTGTATATCAGTTGAATAACCAGGGTTACCACTAGTTCCTTCAATTCCTCCAAGTGTATTTAGCTCACTTGTACTCATGAATTCTAGAATTTCACATTCTTGGTCCAAGTATGCTAAATGTAATGCTGTGATAGCTCCAGCCGAAGTTCCTCCAATATAAATTTTTGTAGTGTCAATTTTATACGTGTCAGTTGTAGCTCTGTCTTCATAGAAAAATCGGATTGAAGCTTTCATATCTTGTACCGCCCGAACGACTGCTTTAGTAGCGTCATTTTGGGAAAAAGGGAAATCTATGCCTAAACGGTAGTTGATTGAAGCAAAAACATATCCTTTTTTTACAAATCTATCTGCAAGAATTACTACATCTCCATCTGTTTTAGATCCTCCAATAAAACTTCCACCATGGGCCCATATGATTAGAGGCCGAGCAGTTTCGGTGTCACCATTTGGTTCGTAAATATCCATATCCAAAATGGTTGTAGCCCCTCCATTTGAAATGTTAGCGCCGAATACAATATCAGAAGTGATGTCAACCGAAGTAAAAACGTCAAAGGCGTATCTTCCGCCATTACATTGTCCATAAGAGAAAGATGTAAATAAACCAGTAAATGCTAGTAAGTAGATTTTTTTCATAAGTGTAATTTTCATTGTTTATTAAAGTTAATAATTCATAAAGGGAAAACAATCCCTGGATAGTTAGCGGCATCTGCTAATGGTGTCGCAGCGTTTTAAAATGTGTTTAATTCGTCAATATATTATATTGATTAGCGTTTATTCTGCGATGTGAAAATAATGTTTATTCCTCTAAATTACAAATTCTAAGGATTGATGAATAAAATGAATGTATAGAATCCGTCCTATATAAATCAAAGAAGTAATTATTTTTATCAGAAACTTAGATAATTAAACAAGAATATTATATCTTTGCGCTCCTGTCTCGAGAAGGCAGAATTAAATATTTTTATAAATAGAGGTTTAGTACCTCAAACTGTAACAAATTATGGCAACTAAAATTAGATTGCAAAGACACGGTAAAAAGTCTAGAGCATTTTACCACATCGTGGCTGCTGATACAAGAGCACCAAGAAACGGAAAGTTCATTGAGAAATTAGGAACTTACAATCCAAACACAAATCCAGCGACTATTGATATCGATTTCGAAAGAACTTTATCTTGGGTTCAAGTTGGAGCTGAAATGACAGATACTGCGAGAGCATTATTGTCTTACAAAGGAGTTCTTCATAAAAACCACCTTATTAAAGGTGTTGCTAAAGGAGCTTTGACTGAAGCACAAGTTGAAGAGAAGTTCACTAAGTGGATGGAAGAGAAAGAAGGTAAGATTTCTACTAAAGCAACTGGTTTAGAAAAAGATGCAACTAAAGCGAAAGCTGATGCACTAAAAGCTGAATCTGAGGTGTCTGCTGCAAGAGCAAAAGAAATTGAAGCGAAAAACACACCAGTAGAAGAAGTTGTTGAAGTAACAGCGGAGGAAGCTCCAGTAGCTGAGACAGCTGAAGCAAAAGTTGAAGAAGCACCAGTTGTTGAAGAAGCAACTCCAGTAGCTGAGACAGCTGAAGCGAAAGTTGAAGAAGCACCAGTAGTTGAAGAAGCACCAGTAGTTGAAGAAGCAACTCCAGAAGCGAAAACTGAAGAAGCACCTAAAGTTGAAGCAAAGGAGGACGAGCAGCCTACTGAGGAAGAAGCGAAACCTGAAGAGCCGAAGGCTTAATGTAGGTTATCACTTCAAAATAAATTTAAAAACGCTTCATTTTCACGAATGAAGCGTTTTTTGTAGGATAAAAAATGAATAAAAAAGACTGTTTTCATCTTGGTCGAATAGCAAAACTTCGTGGTTTTAAAGGCGAGGTTTCATTGTTCTTAGACGTGACAAACCCCGAAGATTATTTTTCGCTTGATTCAATATTTATTGATATTAACAATCATTTGACGCCTTTTTTTATTGAGTCGATAACACTAAAAAACAAAGGGTTTGCTGCAATTAAACTGGAAGGGGTCTCTGATGAAAATGCCGCTAAAATAATTCTACGAAAAGAAGTTTATCTTCCAGCTGAAATCCTGCCAGAACTGAAAGGAATAAATTTTTATGACCACGAAGTCATCGGTTATCAAGTGCTTGATAAAAATCATGGTTCGATTGGAATTATTGAACAAGTTATCGACTTAAAAGTGAATCCACTCTTGCAAATATTTAAGGATGATAAGGAGATATTGGTTCCTTTGATAGATGGGATAATCAAAAAGGTTGATCGGGACAAGAAAGAATTGCACATCGAAGCACCAGAAGGTATAGTTGAGCTTTATCTTGGATTGTAAATAAATTACATTGTGTTTAATTTCAAATATTTCAGTGTGAAACAAAGTGATTCCGCAATGAAAGTGGGAACTGATTCTATGCTGCTCGGTGCATTTGTTGATGTGAAACATAATCTAAAAGGATTAGATATTGGAAGTGGGACTGGTGTTCTGTCATTGATGGTTGCGCAGAAAAATTCTCAGATTGAGATTGATGCGATCGAAATTGATTCCTTAGCAAGTAAAGAATGTTCTTATAATTTTGAACAAAGCGCATGGAGTGATCGTTTACAATGTTATAATCAAGATTTTATTGATTTCGATTCAAACAAGAAGTATGATTTAATTTTTTCTAATCCACCTTATTACACAACGACAAAGTATAATGATGACCTTCGCAGGACAGCAGCACGACATGAAGAAAGCTTGCCAATTAAACTTTTATTGGACAATGCCCAAAAGCATCTTTCGATAAATGGAGTGGTATGGCTCATTCTTCCATATTCTGATTTTGAAAAATGGAATTCAATTGCTAGAGATTTCGGTTTGTTCTGTTCAATTAAAATTAAAATAAAAGGCAAAGAAAACAAAAAGCCGAATCGTGTTATTGCGAGTTTTGGAACATCAGAATACCCAGTTAAAACTAAGAATTTCGTATTGAGAAATGATGATAATTCCTATACTGATGAATACATCTCCCTAACCAAAGAATTTCATGGTGTTCGCTTAAAGTAATTTTACAAGTTCGTCTTGCGTTGATTTTCCCTTGTCTTTATTGTACCACATTTGAAGAGCCGCCTGCTTGTCTGCATTTATCAAGTTGGAATCTTTGTGCGACATCACTAGCTCTTGCGCTCCAGAAGGTCGAGGACCCCAAGTGAATAGATCTTTCCCGTTTTCGTCTCTTACTATTAATTTTGGAATAGATTTACTACCGTATGTTAAGTATTGATTAATTAGAAATGGCTCATAGTCTCTAAATTGAATATCTAAGGTGATGAGGTTTGATTGTTTACTCATTTTTTGAATAACCGGAGCAGAATTTGCAGCATCTCCGCACCAACGTTCGGTAATTAAAATCCACGTTTGAGGAGAGTTTATTTTGGACAATACATTTTTTACATTATCCGAAAGTTCTATTTTTTTCTCCCAACGGTTAACTCTAGATTTATTGAGTTTAGCATAATTGACATAGTCAGGTTTATCATATGGCGCATCCATAATTTCACCATTTATTATTTTCTCAAAACCTGCTGTGTATTCTATCCAATTCATACGGCTTAGTGTGTTTTAATTATCAGTACTCTCAAATATAGACACATTGTTATTTGAGAGTAATTTGGGTTGCCGAGATGATTAGGCTGTTATACTTTTAATAAATAGAAGGATATTTTTTTGGATCTGCTTCATTCATTATTTCGTTTACTTTTTCAACAATATCTTCAATGTTGGGCTTAGAGAAATAATCACCATCAGAACCGTATGCTGGTCGATGATCTTTAGAACTCATAGTGATTGGTGCTGAATCTAAATGCACGTATCCATTTTGCTCAACAAGAATTTTATCTAAGATATACGCTGAACCTCCACTACTGACATCTTCATCAACTATAAACAATCGATTTGTCTTACTCAAAGAATTGGCAATTACATGGTCGATGTCAAATGGTAAAAGCGTTTGTACATCAATTAATTCAACAGAGATGTTTAATTCTAAGAGTTGTTTAGTAGCGTCTTGGCAAAGATTAAACGTTGAACCATACGATACGATTGTAATATCTGAACCTTCTTGCACGATTTCTGGAACACCTAAAGGTTCTCTAAATTCTCCAATGTTGGTTGGTAAAGGTTCTTTAGTTCTATATCCATTTAAAGGTTCAATAACCAATGCAGGCTCATCTGCAGCCATCAAAGTATTATAAAAACCTGCAGCTTTTGTCATATTTCTCGGGACACAAACGTGCATTCCTCGAAGAGAGTTCACTATCATTCCCATTGGAGATCCACTGTGCCAAATCCCTTCTAACCTATGTCCTCTAGTGCTGATGATTAACGGCGCTTTTTGTCCGCCTTTAGTCCTATATTGTAATGTTGCTAAATCATCTGACATTACTTGGATAGCGTATAACAGGTAATCTAAATACTGAATTTCTGCAATTGGTCTCAATCCACGCATTGCCATTCCAATGCCTTGTCCTATAATAGTACATTCTCGAATTCCTGTATCGGCAACACGAGAAACACCGTATTTGTCTTGCATCCCTTCAAGAGATTGGTTCACTCCACCAATTTTCCCAGCATCCTCTCCATAAATTAATAATTCAGGATATTTTTCCAACAATTGATCGTAGTTGTTTCGAAGAATAATTCTCCCATCTTCCGTTTTTCCATCAGAATCATATGTTGGTGCAATTGGAGTAACATTTAATGCAGATGAACTTGATTCAGAATGTAAATGTGAACTGTATCGATTGAAATTAGTGTCAATTGAGGTTTTTATCCATGAAGAAAGAGCAGTTTTCGAGGCTGTGTTTTCATTGCGAACGATACGTACAACTTTTCTTGTTGCGACAAGAATATCTTTGCGTGAAGGCTCCATTGACTTTTCTAATTCTTCAGCTATTTTTGTGACGAATACTCCATTCTCACTATCAGCTGCAACAGCTTTTAGTAGAGATAAAGAGTATTCTAAATCTTGTTTGACGTCATCAGTAAAGGCAGACCAGGCAGTTCTTTTCATTGCTGAAACACTTTTTTTAGCCTCCGTTTGAATTTTTTCTAATTCTTCCTTGGTCGCAATGGTTAATCCATTAGCGTTAAAATCTAAAATCCATGTTTTAAACTTCGCGATACAATCGAAATCTTGTTCCCATTGCATTCTTTCTTCATCTTTATAACGCTCATGAGAACCGCTTGTAGAGTGTCCTTGAGGCTGGCTGACTTCTTTAACATGCACAAGTACTGGAACATGTTCTTCACGAGCAATCTTAACAGCTTTTTCGTATGTTTCGCATAAGTCAGTATAGTCCCATCCTTTTGTTACGAGAATTTCATAACCAGGTTTATTCTTTGTGCGTTGCATTCCTGCAAGTGCTTCAGAAATACTGTCTTTTGTTGTTTGGTGACTTCTTGGAACAGATATTCCATATCCATCATCCCAAACGGACATCACCATTGGGACCTGAAGAACTCCAGCAGCGTTGATTGTCTCCCAAAAGGGACCTTCCGAAGTTGAAGCATCACCAATTGTTCCAAAAGCAACTTCGTTGCCACCATTAGTGAATTTTTTGAATTTCTTGAGATTAGCCAGTTCTTTGTTTTCTCTGTAAATTTTAGAGGCTTGTGCAAGACCAAGTAGTCTTGGCATCTGCCCTGCAGTTGGAGAAATGTCGGCAGAACTATTTTTTTGTTCCATTAAATTTAACCAATCTCCATTTTCATCGAGGTTTCTAGTTGCAAAATGTCCTCCCATTTGACGACCTGCTGATTGAGGCTCATGCGATAAGTCTGTATGTGCATATAAGCCTGCGAAATATTGCTGGACATTCAGTTGGTCAATCGCCATCATTAAGGTTTGATCTCGGTAATATCCGGATCTAAAATCGCCGTTCCGAAACTGTTTAGCTAATGCAATCTGAGCCAATTCTTTACCATCACCAAAAATACCAAATTTAGCTTTCCCTGATAGAACTTCACGTCTGCCAAGTAAAGAAGTTTCACGAGAAATATTAGCGAGTTTAAAGTCAGCGAGAACTTCTTGCTTAAATGCTTCAAAACCGACGATATTTTTAAACTCTGTAAGTGTTTCTTTTGACATGCTAGATGATTTTTTCCGAGTGCGAATATAGTGAATATAGACAACTATCGGAAATGATTTGACGCCTAAATATGACTTGAGAAATAGATTTCTTAACTTTGGGTAATGAATCTTAAAAAGAGGCTAAGTAAATACAAACCATATTTTGTTGATATTTGGCAATATTTAATCATTATTGCATTGTTCATTTTGGCAGCAATATTTATTTTGTAATCCTCTTATAATATTAAATAAATTCTATGAAAAAGAACCTTTTTTTTATTGTTGTTTTGTTCACGTTTAATGGTTTTTCACAATTAAACTTGGACTCAGTTGGTCACGTTAATTATCAAGTGTTACACGGTACAAATTTAAACGATATTTGGGGATACACTGATGAAATGGACAATGAGTATGCATTAGTTGGCACGGAAGATGGGGTTGGTATTGTTGATATTTCAACTCCAAGTGCCCCAAATGAACTGTTTTGGTCGCCAGGTGTTAATTCAACTTGGAGAGATCTTAAGACCTTTGGAGATTACGCATATATCACTAATGAATCTGGTGGAGGACTGCAGATAATTGATATGTCACCGCTACCGAGCTCTGCCGCGTTAACTACTACTAATTATACAGGGCCAATTGGTCAAGAATGGACCTCAGCGCATAATCTTTATATAGATGAGAATGGTTACTGCTATATTTTTGGAGCCAATCGTGGTAATAAAGGGGTGATTATTTTGGACTTATTTACAGACCCGATGAATCCAACGGAAGTTGGGGTATTTGATAATTGGTATGTTCATGACGGCTATGTTGCTAATGATACAATGTATTTAGGGCATATTCTCGATGGTTTTTTATCAATTGTCGATGTGGTGGACAAGGCCAATCCTATTGTTCTTGGCACCCAATTGACGCCTTCAACTTTTACACATAATGTATGGGCCTCCGCGAATGGACAATATGCTTTTACCACAGATGAGGTCTCTGGAGGTTATTTGGGTGCTTATGATATCTCTAACCCAGCTAATATTTTTGAGGTTGATAGAATACAAAGTTCACCAGATGTTGGTATCATTATTCCACACAATACACATGTCAAAGGAAACCATATTATTACAAGTTATTATACTGATGGTGTTGTTATACATGATGTAACGTACCCATACAATATGATTGAAGTAGGAAATTATGACACTCATCCTGATCAGTCATCTAATTTTGATGGTTGTTGGGGAGTATACCCGTTTTTTGCATCAGAAATAATATTAGCCACAGACCGATCTGAAGGTTTATTTATTCTTGCTCCAAATTATACTCAAGGATGTTATCTTGAAGGACTTGTAACTGATGCTTCCACGACATCTCCGATAACAGATGTTGAGATTTCCTTTGCTCAGAATACAATTTTAGAAAATTCTAATTCAACAGGTTTCTATGCCACAGGGGTAGCAAACAGTGGTAATTTTGACGTGACTTATTCAAAAGTGAGCTACTTTCCGCAAACGGTGAATTTGGACTTGGTCAACGGTGTTATTGTTAATCAAGATATACAATTAACGCCAATACCAGCTTTTCCTTTTGATGTTACTGTATTAGATATTGTTACAGGTAATCCAATTTTGGACGTAGTGATTAGATTGGAAGCGATATTAATTACAGCAGAAGGTTTGACCAATGGGTTTGGTGTAGAAAACTTCAACCTTTTCTATGAAGAGAATTATAAAATAACGATCGGAAAATGGGGATACGTAACCTATTGTGATGAACTATTTATCGACGCTTCAACAGGCTCAGTAACAGTTATGCTAAAGGAAGGGTTTTATGATGATTTTTCTTTTGATTTTGGTTGGTTAGCGTCTGGCAATGCAACTACGGGGGGATGGGAAAGAGCATTGCCATTGGCATCGAGTGTCGGATCTGCGCCTGGAAATGATGAGAATGCCGATTGTGGAGGATATGCATACGTAACCGAGAATTCGGAAAATGTAGTGCCGGATTCTGGCGATATTGATAATGGTTCTGCAGATCTTATCTCTCCAGTGATGGATTTAACTGGGTATAACGATCCATCTGTAATTTATTCTCGATGGTTTTACAATAATTTTGGACCTTTTACACCAGACGATACCTTGAGAATATCAGTTAGCAATGGAACTGCATCTGTGGAAATTGATAAAATAGGAAGAGACCCTTCAACGTTTTTCCAATGGGTAGAAAAGAGAATTCGATTAGAAGATTATATTACAGTAACTTCAACAATGCAATTCTTTTTTAGAACAGGTGACTTTGATCCAATAATTAACATTACAGAAGCCGGATTAGATAAGTTTATGATTGTCAATATTGAAGAATTGAACATTGAAGAACTTGAAGCTGTATTTATTGTTTATCCAAATCCGACGAATAGTTTCATTAACGTCAAAGGCTTGAAGAATGATGCGGATTATAGTCTCATTGATATAAAAGGTAAACCAGTTCAGGAAGGGATTATTTCTTTCGCAAATCCTAGTATAGATATTCGTAACTTGAACAATGGGTTTTATTTTATGCAACTTAACGGAGAAGTATATAAAGTGAACAAAGGGAATTAACAAAGGTTGAATTGATTATATTTGCCTGAATAATAATTTATAATCGTGAGTTTATTATACGACATTTCAGTTGTAATACCCTTGTTCAGTGAAGATGAATCTTTACCCGAATTACATCGGTGGATCGTTAAAGTAATGAAGGAAAACAACTTTTCTTATGAAGTTGTGTTTATTGACGACGGAAGTAAAGATAAATCATGGACAGTTATTGAAGAACTTCATGCACTTGACTCAAACGTCAAGGGAATAAAGTTTCAACGGAATTATGGTAAATCAGCAGCTTTGCAGAAAGGGTTTGAAGCGGCAAAAGGGAATGTCGTTATTACAATGGATGCAGATTTACAAGATTCTCCAGAAGAGATTCCAGAACTTTATCGAATGATAATGGAAGATGATTTTGACTTGGTTTCTGGCTGGAAAAAGAAAAGATTTGACCCAATTAACAAAACAATTCCAACAAAATTATACAACTGGGCGGCAAGAAGAATTACGGGGATTAATCTACACGATTTCAATTGTGGTTTAAAAGCTTACAAAAATGCCGTTGTAAAAAGTATTGAAGTTTATGGAGACATGCACAGGTATATTCCACCATTAGCAAAGTATGCAGGTTTTTCAAATATTGGTGAGAAAGTCGTTGCACATCAAGCTAGAAAATTCGGCACTACAAAATTTGGTTTGAACCGTTTTTTAAATGGTCCATTGGACTTACTTTCCGTTGCATTCATTGGTAAATTCTCTAAGAAACCAATGCACTTTTTTGGATCAATTGGCTTGCTCATGTTTATTATCGGCTTTGGCTTTGCAATCTACTTAGGTATTGATAAAATATTTATCGATACAAGAGGTGTTAAAATCACTGACCGACCAGAATTTTTCATATCATTAACGGCAATGGTATTTGGAATGCAGTTTTTTCTTGCGGGATTTCTTGCGGAACTAATTGGTAGAAGTTCATCTCAGAGAAATGTATATTTGATAGAAAACTCCATCGATGTCGATTAAAAAATGGGGAATAGATTCTACCTGGACGCTTTTTTTAGATCGTGATGGAGTCATAAACGAACGTGTTTTCGATGGTTATATTCTCACTGTTTCAGAATTTAATTTTATTGACGGAGTAAAGAAAAGTTTATCTCTTTTGAAACGTCATTTTAACTTATCATTCATTGTTACCAATCAACAAGGGATTGCCAAAGGGTTAATGACAGAGCGTAACCTTATAGATATTCATGCTTATATGTGTGATCAAATTCTTCAAGCTGGGGGGAAGATTGATCAATGCTACTTTGCTTCAAATATAAGAGGTGCTCAAAACGATACGCGTAAACCTAAACCTGCAATGGCCTTAGCTGCAAAGCGAGATTTTTCTGAAATAGACTTTAAACAAAGTGTTATGGTCGGAGATACTGACTCAGATATTCTTTTTGGCAAGAATATTGGAATGAAAACAGTGAGAATTAAAACCAAAGAAAAAATTGGTATAGAAGCAGACTGCACTGTAGAGAGCCTTTATGAATTTGCAAAAATGATTGAAAATGAAATTTAAATTACTTTTTTTACTGTTGGCTTTTGGTTTTGTTGGGTATTCACAATTAAATCAAGTCGATTCGAAAGGACGTAAACAAGGGTTATGGGCGAAACCATACGAAGGAGTAAATGTATATCAATATAGAGGTCAATTTAAGAACGATAAACCAACAGGGAAGTTCACTTATTATTATAAATCATCTAAGGTTAAGGCTGTTATCAATCATGATGAAAATAGTAATCGATCTGTAGCATATTTTTACCATGAGGCTGGAACTTTGATGAGCTATGGTATTTATAGTAATCAGTTGAAGGATAGTGTTTGGGTGAACTTTGGTCCAACAAAGCGGGTTAGTAATACCGAAACGTATAAAAACGGAGCGCTTAACGGAAAGAAGATTATTTTTTATGTCCCTACGGATATCAATGATAAATCGAGATTAGCTGCGGCAGTCTATAATTATGTTGATGACACATTGCAGGGCGATTTCAAGGAGTTATTTGAAAATCAGACCATTATGCGAACAGGACAATATTCAAAAAATAAAAAAGTTGGTATGTGGATTTCTTATCATCCGAATGGGAAAAGAATGATGCTGACCAAGTATAGAAAAGGGCAGCGGCATGGCTGGTGTTTGGCGTATGATAAAAAAGGAATCATGTCGAATCGGCAGTATTACTATTATGGCCAATTACTTGAAGGTGAGAAGCGCGACGCCAAAATTGCTGAACGAAAAGCAAAGGGAGTTGGTCCGTATGAATAGATTTTTTTAATATTTCAGAATGTAATACCAACCTTTTATCATTATATTCGTTATTAAGTAAGATGAATAGATTTATTATATACATATTCTTCACAGTGATTTGTTCACTTGTTTTTGTTTCTTCTTGCAAGAAGGAAGAGCCGGCACCATTATTTCATTTCGAGTATTTTGGTCTTACAGAAGGGCGTTTTATCGTTTATGATGTTGTAGAAATACGACATGATGACCAGGCAGTGACTTTACACGATACAATGCGTTATCAATTGAAGACTTTATGGGGTCAAACTTATATTGATAATGAGGGACGTGACGGGCGAGAGTTTTTAAGATACACTAGAGCCGCTTCTTCAGATGCTTGGATGTTATCTGATATTTGGTATGGTTTAATAGACGGGAATAGAGGAGAGCTTGTCGAAGAGAATCAGCGACGAGTAAAACTTGTATTTGCACCAACTTCTCAGAAAGAATGGGATGCTAATTCATTTAACCTTGACGAACCTTTAGAATGTTTTTACGATAACATTCATAATGAATATTCTGACGGAACGAATTTCTTTGACTCTACAATTACAATAGAACAAGGAGATGAATCAAATGGAATTGATACGATTCGTAAGTTTGAAGTTTATGCCAAAAACATTGGCCTTGTTCATTTATTCTCAAAAGACAATGATTATCAATTTACACCTGTTCCACAAAACGGAAAAGAGTTGTATTACACCTTCGTTTCTTCAGGCATTGAATGATGCCATTCTGAAAAATCACACTTATTTTTAATTCAATTGACACATTAATGCTAATTTCGTCTAAATATGAGAATAGCGTTACTTTCTGTTTTTTATCCGTATCGAGGAGGAATTGCTCAGTTTGGTGCTATGTTATATCGCGCTCTAGAAAAAGACCATGAGCTGAAAGCATATACTTTTTCACGACAGTACCCAAATATTCTATTTCCCGGCTCGTCTCAGTATGTGAACGAAAAGGACCACGCAGATGAGATTCCTGCAGAACGATTGTTGGATTCTGTTAATCCAATAACATACCGCAAAACAGCAAAAGAAATAAATCTTTTTAATCCAGATTTATTCATCAGTCAATATTGGATGACTTTTTTCGGCCCCTCAACAAGTGGGGTTCAAAAACGATTAAAAAAAGGAACCAAACGAATTAGTATTCTGCACAATGTTATTCCTCATGAAAAAAGATTTTTTGATGGATACGCAAACAAGAGATTTTTAAAGGAAAATGAAGGTTTTGTTGTGATGAGTGACATAGTAGAAAGAGATCTGTTGTCTGTTTTACCAAATGCAAAATACATACGAATAGATCATCCTGTTTATTCTCAATTTGGTGCGAGAATTGAGAAAAGTAAAGCCCGTGATAATTTAAAGTTGGACAACAATAAGAAGTATTTACTCTTTTTTGGGTTTATCCGCGAATATAAAGGGCTGGATTTATTACTAGAATCATTAAGCCACTTACCCAAAGATTATGAGGTGATTGTTGCGGGAGAAATATATGGTTCGTTTGATATATATCAGAAAATTATAGACAATAATAGTCTGCAAAGTCGAGTACACTTATTTAACGAGTATATTTCAGATGATGAGGTAGGCGTTTACTTCTCAGCAAGTGACGTATGCGTTTTGCCTTATAAAAATGCTACACAAAGTGGGATTACAGCCATTTCTCACCATTTTGATTTGCCAATAGTAGCGACTGATGTTGGAGGTTTGAAAGAAACAGTAAAGCACAATGAATTGGGCTGGGTTGTTGACCCTAATGTTAAAAGCTTGACAGAAGGCTGTTTAACTATCTTTGAAAACGACCGATTAGCGCTCTTTTCAAAGAATATTCAGCAGCATAAAAAGCAGAATTCTTGGGAGAACTTCGCCGAACGAATTATCGCCTTTTCACAAACAGTTTGACACTAGAAAGTGAGCCACATGATTTTATTCTTGAATACGAAGGAAAAACCCTTAAATTACCTACCGATAATATTGACTTTAATAAAGGTAAAGTCTATATTTGCAGGCTTAATTAATAATAAACTAATTTACGAAAATGCGTAATAAAGGATTTTTTTGGTTTTTAACCATTTTGTTGACAGTGATCTGTGTGTATCAACTATCATTTACATGGGTTTCTATCAACGTAGAGCAGAAAGCGGAGAAAGACGCAATTGCTAGCGTTGCTGAATTAATAGAGCTTGCAGAGCAAGGGGATACGTTGCAAATTTTGCCTAATGGAACGAAAGTAAATTTCAATGATCCTGAAGCAGAAGAAATTGCAAAAGCAGCTTTTATTAATGAGATATTGAAGGAGAAAGCTGAATCACCAGTTCATCCTATTTTTGGTTCTACATTTAAGGATGTTAAAAAGCGAAGTTTGGCTTTTGGACTCGATTTAGTTGGTGGTATGAGTGTAACGATGGAGATATCAATTCCTGAGTTAATTCGTAATTATGCTAGAAACCCAAGAGATGCTCAATTTAGAAGAGTGTATGATGCTGCTTCGAAAGAATACAATTCAAATGGTGGAGATTTCATTACTATTTTTATTGAACGTCACAATGCATTGAATAAAGAAACACCATTAGTGCGTTTATTTTCAATAACGGATATTGACGCACTTGGGATGAAGTCTTCAGATGAAGATGTAGAAGATTTTTTGAGAGAGAAAGAAAAAGTTTCAATGGGTGGTGTCGCTGAGATCATGGAGCGCAGAATTAATCAATTTGGTGTTGCTCAACCTAATATTCAAATTGATCCGAATACCAATAGATTGTATATTGAGTTACCAGGTGTTCAAGATGAGAAAACAGTTGAGGACAAGTTGGTTGCAACTGCAAACCTTCAGTTTTTTGAAAACTATTCGTACAATGAAATCGGAGCCCAATGGCAGCAAGCTGTTATTTTATCTGCTCAAACTGAATTGGATGATATTGAAGAACCTGAGAGCAATGCAGATTCAACAGAAATTGTAGTAGAAGGAGACACAGCTAGTTTAGAATTAGAATCTTTAGACTTAGAGTCTCTAACAGAAGAAAAAACGACAGGACTAGGCTCTTTATTGAGCGGTGTATATCAGTATGCAATGGCTTGTAAATCATCCGATAGGATTTTAGTAGATAGAATTTTAGATCAAGATAATATTAAGACTATTTTCCCTGAAGATCTCAAATTTATGTGGTCTTCAAGTAAGGAGACGATTAATAGTGAGACGAAAGAAAAAGGTTATTATTTATACGCAGTTAGGATTCCTTCAAGTGGGAAAGCTGAAGTTGGTGGGAAAGATATTAAAAATTCTACTACAGGATATGATCAAGAAGACGGTGAAATAACTGTGGATCTTGAAATGACAGTAGAGGGTGGAGACAAATGGGCACAGATGACTCAAAATAACATTGGCAAGACCATTTCAATTACAATGGATAATGTTGTCTATTCTGCACCGAATGTTCCCGAAGCAATTACAGGAGGAAGAACACAAATATCAGGAAACTTTAATATCACTGAAGCAAAAGACCTTTCTGGTTTATTGAACGGTGGTTCATTACCGGCACCAATTGTTGTTAAAGAACAAACACGTGTTGGACCTACAATCGGAGCGGAAAATTCTCGTTCAGGTTTAATGTCATTTGGATTTGCATTGTTATTAGTGTTTGTTTACATGGTTTTCTATTACGGTAAGGCAGGAGTTATTGCTGATATCGCATTGTTTGCAAACATCTTGTTTATTTTCGGTTCGTTAGGTTCTTTTAGTGCCGTGTTAACTTTAGCAGGAATAGCAGGTATCGTTCTTACAATCGGTATGGCGGTAGATGCCAACGTACTTATTTTTGAGAGAATTAGAGAGGAGCAAGCGTCAGGGAAAGATCTTAAATCGTCAATTGATACTGGGTTTAAGAAAGCACTTTCTTCTATTATTGATGCGAATGTTACGACGCTTCTTACAGCAGTTATTCTGAAATCATTTGGTTCTGGACCGATAGAATCATTTGCGACAACATTAATCATTGGTATTTTCACATCTGTATTTGCTGCTTTAGTGATAACAAGAATGTTAATGCTTTGGAGAATTAAAGCTGGAAAGAGCATCAGCTTTGAAACGAAAATGACCAAAGGAGCATTTAAGAATTTCAATATCAACTTTGTTGGTAAACGTAAAATGTTCTATGTGGTATCTGGAATATTGGTAGCCGGTTCATTGTTTGCGTTATTCTCTAAAGGGTTAAATCCTAGTGTAGAATTTTCTGGAGGTACCTCTTATGGAGTCAAGTTTGATAAAGCTGCAGGTCAACATCTAGATTACGTTAAGGGTAATTTGGAAAAAGAGTTTATTGAATCAGATGGTAAAGTTGCTTCGATTGAGTTAAAAACGAAGTCAAATAATTTCTACTTAGAAATAACAACGAACTACTTATTATCTCAGGCAAATTCAAATGAAAAAATTAAGACAGCATTAAAACAAGGTCTTAATAATAGTAACTCAAAAGTAGGTGGTTATACTATTATGGAGTCAAGAAGTGTTTCTTCTTCAGTTTCGGAAGAGTTAGTTTCCTCATCTACCTTGGCTATTATACTTTCTTTATTTGTCATTTTCGCTTATATATTACTCCGATTCGGAAGATGGCAGTATTCAACAGGCGCTATCGTAGCGATGTTGCATGATGTTGTTCTTGTATTAGGTGCTTTTGCTTTATTGCATGGTGTATTACCATTTAATATGGACATTGATCAGGCGTTTATCGCAGCGATCTTAACTGTAATTGGTTACTCAATAAATGATACTGTAGTCGTTTTTGATAGAATACGTGAAGATTTAGGTTTACATAAAAATGTAAAAGAAGAAGATCAAATCAATAGTTCGTTGAATTCAACTTTATCTCGTACAATTAATACATCGATGACAACTTTTATAGTGTTATTGATTGTGTTCTTATTTGGTGGTGCAGCAATTCAAGGGTTTATTTTCGCCTTGATGATAGGTGTTATAGTTGGTACGTATTCTTCATTATGTATCGCAACTCCAATTTTAATTGACTTCTCAAGAAACAAATTGAAAGAAGATACGCAAAAGGCTATTGAAAAGAAAGAAGCAGATGAACTAGCTGCTCTTGAAACTGAAAAAGCATAAACATAAACACTTTAAGATAAGATATAGAGACCGTTCCTATTTATAGGAGCGGTTTTTTTTGTCGTAAAATACCTGCCAGATGTTTTATTCATTATATAAGAGAAGAAGTGTTTGAAGGAATTATTTTAGTCGTGATAATTGGGAATTGGATTAATTCTCTTCTAAATTCTATTCAACTACTTCAACTTCTCGATAACATAGTCCTTGTTGTTTCTCATGAACAAACTTAATATTGTCTTTGCGTCTTTGTCTTCTTTCTGAAAAGTGATGAATTGTTCCCAATTTGTTGATTTTTGTCGATTAAAATGGAATGGTGCATAACCATAGCCAGCGAGTGCTCCATTTTTTATCAATATTAAACTTCTTTCTTTTCGATCTCGGCCTTTATCTAATATATAAAAAGAAGCTCCTTCAAAAGATAATTTGTTAATAACGTTTTGGCATTTTTGGTTATAATCCTCGCTTGATTCTTTTTGAACACAAGCTCCTTTGCACTGCTTAACGGTGAATTGAAAGCATGATCCTGTGGATGTGAATAAATCGCACATTTTTTGACAGAGAGAATATTTTTCAACCATTTTTTCCATGTAACTCACACTTTCTTTCTTTGTTGAAAATGAAATCAATGGAATTTCAGATAGTTTTGCCGTTTGACCTATATAGAATCGAGTATAATTATTTCTGTCGATGTAATGAAAAAGCCCGAATGAAGAACGACTTCTTTTCAAGGATCTATTGTACATCGGTTGATATTGTTTAATTTGTTGTGATTCTTCCAGAAAGGCAATGAGTTCAGAGCCTGTTAATTGAAATTCAATTCGAGCGATCTCTTTCTGCATCTGTAAACCTTTTTTTGTCTTAAGGTTTCTTAAATGTTGCTCAATTCGTTTTTTTATGTGAATACTTTTACCAATGTATATCAATTGATTCAATTCGTTATAAAACTGATAGACTCCAGTTTTATTTGGGATTGTGTCTAAAGTGTCAATGTTCAAAGACGGATGTAATCGCTTTGGGTTTAATTCCTCTTGAATGAATGTTGACAGGTTATTAGGGTCTTTCTGATAAATTAAAGCAAATAATTCTGTCGTTGCCAATGCATCTCCAGCAGCACGATGTCGACCTTTTAACTCAATACCAAGGCTACGAGTTAATTTACCTAAGCTGTATGAGTCATGACCAGGAATAACAATACGTGAAGTTCGCACCGTACATAAGTGGGGTCTTCGATAATCAAAACCAAGAGATCTAAATTCTGAGCGAATAACACCGTAATCAAACCCTACGTTATGCGCTACAAAAACACAGTCTTTGGTGAATTCTATTATTTCTTTGGCAACTTCAAAAAAACGAGGCGCCGTTTCGACCATTTTATCTGAAATGCCAGTTAGATTAACAATAAATGGAGGAATAGGGATATCTGGATTCAACAAACTTGAGTATTCATCAATAATTTTCTGGCCATCATGTTTATAGATAGCTATTTCCGTGATTTTGGAGTTTTTTGGACTTCCTCCAGTAGTTTCGATATCGCAAATACAATAGTGCATGTACAAATTTAGTTATTTCAACGTTTTTAGACCTTTAGAATTGACTCTTTTACCGTTAATAAAATATCTAGCCGTTCTCACATAAAAACTACTATCTTTGTTTTAATAAAGAAGACATGGATAAGAAGACACAATTTAAATTCCGATTTCTATTAGGGGTGCTAATAATTGGAGGAGTTTTTTTTCTTTCATTTCGTTATTTAATGAAGGGCCCTCCTTTTTTGAAAGTATTAGCGATTGGTTTAGTTATCGGAACATGCTATTTTGTAGTGCAGGATTTAATTAATAAAAATAAAAATAATAAAGAAGAATTATGAATGATTTTAGACAACAAATGCCAGATTTTAACATTGATCCAAAAAAACTTGGGAAATATGTAATGATTGGAGTAATAACCCTAATTGCTATAGTGATGTTCTTAATGTCATGGCAGGATGTTGAGCCAGGAGAAGAAGGTTTTGTTTATCGGCCTTATGGAAATGGTGTAGATACTAAAATTTCTTACAATGAAGGGACCCAATTTATTGCTCCATGGAATGAGATGATTACCTATAATGTCCTTCAACAATCAAATACTTATCAATCCACGGTAATGGATAAAAATGGTACAGATATTACAGTAGAGATTGCAGTAAATTATTCTGTTCAAAGAGGTAAATCGGCAGAGTTACATTTGCAATGGGGAACTGGGTACGTTACTTTTATTGATGATAAATCTCAAGGTGCAATTAAGGATGTTATCGGAAAGTATAATTATGAAGAAGTTTATAGCACCAAAAGAAACGCATTAGAAGGAGAAATAGTTAAAAAATTGACCGAAGAGTTTAGAGAAAATCACCTGGTTCTTGAATACATCGAAATTAAGGATGTTGATTTACCGTCTAATATTGCACAAGAGATTGTGAATAAGGAAACACAAAAGCAAAAAAACCTTACAGCAAAAGAAACTCAAAAAGAGCAAGAGTATTTGGCGAATGCTAGAATTGAGAAAGCAAGAGGAGATTCATCATTAGTCGTTTCTGCCCGATTTAAGGCTGAAGCAATACAACTGGAGGCATCGCAAATTGCGAAGAGCCCAGCTTATATTGAGTTGAAGAAATGGGAGAAATGGGATGGAATTGGTTCTCCTTATGGTGAGTCAAATGTATTTGGAGAAGGTGTTTCTGTCTTTAAAGGATACAAATAAGCTCAATAAATTTTTTAATAAAAACAGGCGCAGGTAATTTTACCGCACCTGTTTTTTTTATGCCTCTAAATTGGCTCAATGATCAATATTTACTAATTATAGCTTTAAAAGAGTATCAGGACAATTACCTGCGAGATTCTAATTTTCTTCTTTTTTGTTCTTTGATAATTAGTGATAATTCTCTGGATGTTTGTCCAGCAACTGAAGTGTTCTCTTCTGCTCTTCGAATCAAGTAGGGTAGAACCTCTTTAATCGGGCCATATGGAACATATTTTGCAACGTTATAATTTTTATGAGCTAGATTATAAGAAATATGGTCACTCATACCAAGAAGTTGAGCGAAATACACGCGATTGTCATCTGATTTTATATTGAATTCAGTCAATAATGCGGTAAGAATAATTGCACTTTCTTCGTTGTGAGTACCTGCGCATAGAGATACGGTATCAATGTTCTCAATGGCAAATCGGAGTCCAGCATTAAAATCATTATCTGTTGCTTCTTTACTTGCTTGAATAGGAGATTTATATCCATTTGCTTTAGCACGGGCTCGTTCTTTCTCCATGTATGCTCCTCGAACGAGTTTCATGCCTAATTTATACCCATCTCTTTTTGCTTTTTCTAATTCATTCTTGAAAAAAATTAAGCGGTCATAGCGATAGAGTTGTAGTGTATTGAATACAATTGCCGCTTTCTGGTTGTATTTCGCACTCATTTGTTCTGCTATAAGATCTATAGCATCTTGAATCCATGTCTCTTCAGCATCAATAAATATAGGCACATTGGCTTCGTCAGCAGAAGCGCAGATAGCATCTACTCGTTGAATAAGTTTGGTGTAGTTTTCAGTATAACCTTCCGTTAATTTATCTATCCCTTGATTTGCTTTTTCCAGCATGTTGAAATCGCAAATACCTGAAATTTTAAATACGGCAAATGGTGTTGAAGAACTTTCTTTCGCTTTGCGAATAGTTTTGATGATTTCATTTACAGTAGCGTCAAAATCTTCTTCGTTCGTTTTACCTTCAATACTATAATCGAGTATCGTTTTTATATTGAATTCAGCTAATTCTTTCGAGGTTTCAGAAGAATCAGTTATTGATATTCCACCACAAAACTGCTTGAAGATTGTACGTTTAATGATGCCATCAATTGGTAATCGGAGTTTAAGGGCAATAATAGTAGCCCATTTGCCAAACTTAACCATTCCTTTTTTCGAAACCATTTTGAATAACCAATAGGCACGTTTCAAGTCCTTTGTTGATTTACTTTTAAAGGCTATCTCTGTATTTTCGAATGAAATCATGTTACAAAAATAACTGCTTTTAAGAAATCTAACTTATTCAATCAAACTTTATTTTCAATTAATTACATTTGAAGTAAAATCAATCTTCTATCAATGAATTATATTGACGCAACCGATTACAAATTAGAAGTAGGTAACATTGAAAAATCTTCATTTTCTGAATTGTTAACTTCTTATGAAAATTGTAAAAAGGTCATTATTGTTGATGAGAACACACATCAGTTTTGTTTGTCTTATTTGATTACTACCTTCTCCGAATTATCTAAAGCTGAAGTTGTCATGATTCCAGAGGGGGAGGAGAATAAACAAATGGAGATAGTATTCAGTGTTTGGGAGGCACTTACTGAATATGATGTATCCAGAAGTGATCTCGTGATTAATCTAGGTGGTGGAATGGTAACAGATATGGGTGGTTTTATTGCTTCTTGCTTTAAGCGAGGACTTGCTTTTATCAATATTCCAACTTCATTGTTAGGAATGGTTGATGCTTCCATAGGAGGTAAGACTGGTATTAACTTAGGACATTTTAAGAATCAAATCGGAGTGTTTTCAAATCCGCAAGCTGTTTTTATTGACATCAAATTTTTGAGCACATTGCCAGAAGAAGAGTTCATGAGTGGTTATGCCGAAATGCTTAAGCACGGATTGATATCGAATAAAGATTTATTTGAAACGATAGTGAAGCAAATGGAGCAACCCACGAAATTAGATGAGAATTTGTTACTTGATATAATTACTGTGAAAAATGAGATTGTAAAGAAAGATCCGCTAGAAACAGGACATAGAAAGCTACTTAATTTTGGCCACACGATTGGACATGTGATAGAAGGACATTACATGGAAACAATCAACTTATCTCATGGACATTCAATTGCACTTGGTATGCTAATGGAAGCTTTTATATCTATGAACCATTCATTACTTAATGAGGAAATGTACAATACAATTGAGAAATCAATAATGCTCTATTTTGCTTTCCCAAAGTTTTCTGATGAAGACATAAAAAGTATGATTTCAATGTTGTCTAACGACAAGAAGAATAAGCATGGAAAAATAAGCTGCTGTTTGTTAAGTGATATTGGGGAATGCACGTATGACAATGTTGTCACGGAAATTATTTTCACAGAAACCTTTTTACACTTTAAGAGTCTGCAAGTGAATTTAAATTAAGCTTTAATATTCATGAGTTTAATTTTTATTTTCTCTAGCTTTAATATCGTTTCACTGTGATTTTTCAATTCCACAGCATTTTCACTAGAATAATTTGTGCTTTTTTCACGCAATGCTTTCTTTGCTCCATCTAAAGTATAGCCTTTAACTTTAACAAGAGTGTAGATTTTGTCAATTTTTACTATTTCTTTGGAAGTGAACAAACGATTTCCTTTCTTGTTCTTTTTCGGTTTAACTGTTGGGAATTCTTTCTCCCAAAATCGAATCAATGAAGTGTTGACATCAAATATCTTAGCAACTTCTCCAATGGAGTAGTACAACTTCTTCAGTTCCGCTTCATTAATTTTTGACAAGTTCTTAATAGTTAGATGCCGAAGATAACTAAATTTTGAGAAACTAAAGGGCTTTCGGGTTGAAGAGTTATTGGTTTATTTCTAAATAGAAATAAAAGAATAATTGTTATTTAATTCAGTACAACTGATTATGTTTTGGAATGTCTATTCCTTAAGTGCCAAATTAAGTAAAGAATACAAATGGCAAGTAAAGCAATCCCGAAAGAAAAGGCAAAGGGGATTGATTCAATATTATTGTCGTAGATAAATAATGTGCTTCCAGATCCGAGCATAATACCCAATTCTAAAGCGATAAAAAGAGTGCCTGCGCCTACACCTCTTCGATGCTCCGGAGAAAGGTCTGCAGTCCATGCAAAGAGAGTCGGACTATTTATTCCTGTCGCGATTCCAAAAATAATTGCAGCAAATGTGAACATCACAATCTCTGTAGAAAGAGCAAGTAATACAATGCTAATTAGCATTATACTGATACCAATCAGAAGTGTCTTTCTTCTACCAATTCTATCCGACAAACTACTGGCAAATAAACGTATGAAAATTGTTGATAGAACATAGAAACCAAAAAACCATCCTTTGTTCGGCTCTCCAAAAAACACACTCATTTCTGGAGTTAAAACAAAAATAATTCCGGAAGACGTAACGGACAGAAGCATAACAATAGAAGCCGGTATAACGGTTGGTTCAAAAACATCATTTAAGCGGATTGATAAGAGAGATAACTTGAATTTTACTGGATTTGGAAGTGTTTCTTTTATAAAACAAATTAAGATCAAGGAAATTAGTCCAAATGCGGATGCAATGAGAAATAAGGCAGTTAGCCCAAATGATAAGGTAATTGTTGAAGCGATAAACTGACCGGTCCCAAAACCAATAGAAATAAAAACTCCCCAGACTCCCATTCCTGCTCCTCTTTTCTCTACAGGTAAAACGTCAGTTACTAAAGCTGTCGCTGCAGTAGGAAAAAAACCAGCTCCAGTTCCATGCATAAATCGTAAAAGTAAAAAATAGAAAACGACTTCAACAATTGGATAAATAAGTAATGCAATAACACTCATCGCTATTCCGAAAATCATTACTTTTTTTCGCCCAATAGTATCCGCTAATTTCCCTGAAAAAGGTCTAACAAGTAAAGCTGCTACTGAAAATAAGAGAATGATTAAACCTTTTTGGTTTTCGCCTCCCATCATAGTAATGTAATCATTGAGCTCAGGCAGAATGAGGTTGAAGCTAATCATAAAGAAAAGCAACGAGAAGCAGATTAGCCAAAAATTGTTAGAATATCCAAATTTCACGCAACAAAACTACTTCTATTTACGTCTTATAAGAAATAAATAGAAGTAAAATGAAGTTAATTTTAGGAATCGTTGTTTCGTCAGCATTAGTGTTAAGTTGTTCTTTTGAAAATTCAGAATTATCAAAAAACAAGAGGGTAACAAGCCTTTCTCAAGAAAAGGATACATTGAAGGTAGTAAAGACAGATAGTGAATGGCGAAAGCAGCTGACACAAGAGCAGTTTTATGTCACCCGAGAAAAAGGAACAGAAGGGTCTTTTACAGGCGAGTATTGGGACAATCATGATGTTGGTATATACGAGTGTGTTTGTTGTTCAAATAAATTATTCGATAGTAATACAAAATTTCGTTCAGGTACAGGTTGGCCAAGTTTCTATCAACCGGTCAATTCAAATAATGTTGATGAAATTGCAGAAGTTTCCTTTGGGATGAAACGAACAGAAGTTGTCTGTTCAGTTTGTGATGCACATTTAGGTCATATTTTTAATGATGGACCAAAGCCAACAGGTCTTCGTTATTGTATTAATTCTGCATCATTGAAATTTATTTCTAAAAAATAACAAAATCTTAATTACTTTTAGAATATGATAAAGAACGCAACTTTTGGAGCAGGATGTTTTTGGTGTGTTGAAACTTGTTTTAAAGACATTAAAGGTGTCTTGACAGTTATAGCTGGATTTTGTGGGGGAGACCCAGAACGTTCATCTTATGAAGAAGTTTGTTCAGGTACAACTGGACACGCGGAAGTAGCAAGAGTTCAATTCGATGATTCAATAGTTACATTTGATAAATTATTGGAAATGTTTTGGTACGCACATGATCCAACTCAACTTAATCGACAAGGGAATGATATTGGTTCTCATTATCGTTCTGTGATTTTTTATCATTCTGATGAACAAAAAGATAAAGCTCAGTTTGCAATGTCAGAATTTACTCGAAATGAAATTTGGCCAAAGCCAGTAGTAACTGAAATTTCACCAGTTTCAACTTTTTTTCCAGCAGAAGATTATCATAAAGACTATTACTCTAAAAACTCTGATAATATGTATTGTAATTTAGTCTTACGACCTAAGGTTGAAAAATTCAAAGAAGTATTTAGAGATTTATTAAAATAAAAAAAGGCTACTCATTTGAGTAGCCTTTTAAATATTTGAGAAGAATTGAATCTACTTCATTTCATCATGCTTTACCTCTTTCTTAGCTTTCATTTCTTCTAACATCACTTCGTATTTCACAAATTGATCAGCTGTTAAAATGCTTTTCATTGCATTCTTATAATCGGTCTTATTTCCTTCGATGAATTCTTTTTTCTTTTCTCTCGACATTGAATCATCTTCAATAATTGCTTTGATTTTTTCAGTGACCTTCAAACTTAAAACCTTAACACGTTCTACTTGATTTTCCGTTAGTTCAAGCTTATCTGTTAAAAGTTTAGTCCTTTTTTCAGCTTGCTTTTTCGGGTCAATATTCTTGCGCTCCTCATTGAATTCTTTCAGCTTAGCTAATTGCTGATCAGTAAGAATTTCTTTTATCTGATCTCTATTGGCTTTACCAGCTTCTTTAATTTGAGTTTTTTGAGCTTCTTCATTAATTGATTCATCAGCTTTTATTTTTTTCTTTAGAGTAATGAATTCAACAGTCAAAGTTTGAATCTTATCTGCTTGCTCTTTAGATAAATCTATTTTCTCTGTTAACTTCTCCACTTTCTTCTCTGCAACTTCTTCAACAGACTTTTTTTGCGCGAAAACAACTGAAGTTGAAAGCAGTGCTCCTACCAATAATAATCTCATTATCTTCATAATTTAAAATTTTAATGTTCTCCGTTTAGACCACTTAAAAACTAAATGGTTTAATATATAGATGTAAAAATAGCTGAAAAGTTGCTTTTAAACTCAAAAAAAGCAATAATTTAGAGGATATGATGTATAAAGCAATATTGTTTTTCACACTCGTTCTGCTTATCTCTTGTGGGCCACTAAGAGATATTAATGGAATTAAAGATGGAACGACAATGAATCTTTCAAGAAAAGGTTTATCTGAAATTCCAGTGGAAGTATTTGAAAACAAAAATTTGAAAGTGCTTAAATTATATGGAAATAATATCAAAGAAATTTCAGAAAGAATAGGAGAGCTGGTCAACTTAGAAAAGTTGTATATCGGAAGAAATGACCTAAGTTCATTGCCAAAAGCGATTGGTAATCTTAAAAAATTGAAAGTTTTATCTGCTCAATACAATCGTATTGATTCATTACCTAATTCCATTGGAGACCTTGAAAATTTAGAGGAATTAATATTAAATCAAAATACATTAATCACACTGCCAAAGTCGATTGGAAAACTTAAAAAGCTAGAAGTCTTAAAATTAAATATCAATTATTTGGAACGCATTCCAGAGGAAATCGGTGATTGTGAGAAATTACAATTTATTTATTTGAACCGTAATAATTTAGTAGAGTTACCTAAATCGTTGGTAAATCTCAGATTGTTAAGAGAGTTGTATGTCGCAAATGCCGGAGCTATGGTCTATTTGCCAGAAGAATTATGTGATTTGCGTTATTTCGAAACCCTTGAAATCGACTTTATAACTGTTGTTCCAAATTGTTTGATCGTTCAACGTACTGGAAGATTGAATATAATTCAAAGGTGATCTCCTAATTTAATTAAAAACCACGTTCTATTTTGTTAAATAAGGAGTACAGAATTGGATTTCCAGCTCTAATTTTTATTTCGATATCATCAATTATAAAATTTGATTTGCTTTTGTTCCAAACAAACACTTTGAGCATTGTATTCGAACCAATCTCCGAGATATCAGAAAGCTTAATAGACTGCATTATTAGTTTCCAATCAGTATTCTTTATTGGGATTGCCAATTCTTTTAATGATGCTGCACCCCAGTAAATTTCATCTTCATTATTGCTCAGTATCGCAACTAATAATAGTTCATCTGTACTGTCTGGTCCATTAACCTTCATTGATAGATCAATGAAATTATTTTTATGCATGACAAAATCCCCCAATTTAAATTCGCAAGATGGACCATATTCGGAATCTGGATCCATTTTATAATTCTGGTTAGAGGTGTCAATTTTACTTGGACTAATATTTAACCAAGGAGAATCATTTGTACCTTGAAATTTCTGAGAGCAAACAAGATCCGAGATGGAATTTGGAGAAGATTTCTTTGTGAACCAGTAATTAGAACCTCCGATGAAATTTTCTTGTTTTTCAAATTTAGGGTAGTGGTAAGCAATTATTGGAACCGTAAGTGGATTATTAGAAGAAGTGACGCCTAAGAACACCTCTAACCCCTGTTCAGATGAAACTGCGATGTAATCATTAAACTCTTGTAGACTTTTAAAATCATTCATTTCCATATAGTTTGGGCTTAGGAATTGTTTGTTTTTATAGTATTCCGTAATTCTATTATGAGAATCGATGATTTTGATTGATTTTTCCGACGTTTCATCACAGGCAATAATTATTTTCTCAAATTCAGATTGGTAAAAGAGTGAGTAATGTTTTCGATTTAAGATCAATCCTGAGGTGTTTGTAAGAAGAATTAGGCCAACAACAATGCCGTTAAACCGGTTGGATTTTAGCTTAATATTGCCAAAAAGAATCATTAAAAGAAATGGGAAACTAAATAGAAGCACAGAGAATTGTAGCACCGCACTGTAATAGATTGAATAATAATACCCAATCGCTATTGGTAGAAAAAACCAAATAGTAAATAGAATGTAGGAACGTACTTTAAAGTCAATCCACTTGAACTTGTAAACGCCAAGTAAAAATAGGCCAAGAGCAACAAGAAGAGACAGGTTCGAGAAATTAAATAAATAGTAGATGAAATTAAAAATAAACGTTGGTTTAGGTTTCGCTAACCACATCTCAACTCCTCCAAACTTAAGTTGTTCAAGTAAAATTGATACATGAGGAAGGTAGAGTAAGAGAACTAAAACCCCAAGTAAAAAATACTGAACTAATTTTGTTTTAGGAATTAAAAATAAGCCTGAAACTCCTACGATTGTAGCAAAGAGCATGCTGAAATGATGATTGTACGTGCAAAGTGATGCAAATAAAACGAAGAGTAGGCCGTTTTTCCAGAAATGTACATCAGATTGTTTAATAAGTTTCCCAAAATAATAGACCATTAATAAAGCAAAGAATAATCCACTGATGTAAGGCCGAGCAATTTGACTATACATGACAGTAAACTGCATTGTTGCAAAAAATGAAATGGAAATTAATGCGACTGTTTCATTGTACCAAAATTTCGCAATTAGGTACATTAAATAAACAGAAGCAATCCCCATAAGTGTGAATGGTAATTTAATTGACCATTCATGGATACCAAATAATTGCACCCAGTAATAAAGGAAAACTTGAACACCAGCTGGATGACCATCAACTTTCACCCCTTGATCAATCAGTGTTTGAAAATCAGGAAAATTTGTTCGAAACAGCGCACTAAATTCATCATGCGTAAATGGAATTTCAAAATAATTATAGAAACGCAAAACAGCAGCAACTATCATTATAATGATAAGCAGAGATCGGTTAGTTAACTTCATTCTTCCCTTTGTTAAGACTAAAGGTAAATGTACTGCCCACATCTACGGTACTTCTAACAGTAATTAACTGCTCATGAGCTTCAATGATGTGTTTTACAATAGCTAATCCTAGACCTGAGCCTCCCTCGTTTCTGTTTCTACTTTTCTCTACACGATAGAAGCGTTCAAATAAACGTGGAATTTCTTCAGGGTCAATTCCTATTCCATTATCAGATACTTCTATTGAAATGATATCGTCAATTTGAAAAAAACGAATTTCGGATTCCCCTCCTTCATTACCGTAATTAATAGAATTATTTAATAAGTTAAAAAGGACTTGATTAATTTTATTTCTATCGGCTTTAACCATTACACTATCAAATTTTTTCGCGAATTTCAATGTGATATTTTTCCGATTAGCTTTAAGTTCTAATGCATCAAAAACTTCTAAAACAAGTTCTTTAATATCAAATACTTTATATTCTAATGGATATTGTTTGGCTTCCATTTTAGTGATTTTATCCAAATCTTCGATAATTAAAGTCATTCTCTCCGTGGCCTTTGAAGCGCGCTCTAAAAAAGCACGATTTACATTTTCATCTTCTAATCCACCATCTAATAAAGTGAGTATATATCCCTGTATAGAAAACGCAGGAGTTTTTAATTCATGAGCTAAATTCCCAAGGAATTCTCTTCTAAATTCTTCTTGGTCTTTTAAGTTGATTATTTCTTGTCTTCTTTCTTCATTCCACTGAATTGATTCTAATTCTGCCTTTTGAATTTCGTCATCTTGAAGAGAAAATGTAAGTGGAGATTGAAACTGACCTTTTCGAATTGAGCGGTATAAAACTTTTAATTTATCTGTTAAATAGAGTTTGATTAATATATAGAAGGGAATAAAGCAGGATACAAAAGAAATTAGAAAAAACGCGAATAAGTGCCATCCTTTAATTTGAAGAAAGGAAATAAAAATAGAACTTATGGATGAAGTAATTATACTTCCCCAAAAGACAATGTATATTGATTTTATGTTTCTCACAATTCTTGATAAGTATATCCAACTCCTTTAATTGTACGAATATAGTGATTACCTAGTTTCTCTCTTAGTTTTCTTATATGAACATCAATTGTCCTTTCTCCAACGATTGAAAGATCTCCCCAAACATTATTCATTATTTGATCTCGAGTATATACTTTCCCTGGTTTACTTACCAGCAATTCCAAAAGTTCGAATTCTTTTTTTGGAAGTATAATAGGACCGTTAGTTGAATGTACAATAAATTGTTCTCTGTCTATTCGTATCGCCGATTCTTTAAATGTGGATTCATTGGTATTGAATCTTCGCAATACTGATTCAATTTTACTTAGTAACAGTCTTGGACGAATTGGTTTGTTAATGTAATCATCAGCTCCTGCTTCAAAACCAGCTATTTGCGAGTAATCTTCTGATCTTGAAGTCAAAAACACAATAAGTGGTTGTGTCAACTGTGCGTTTTATAAGCATTTTATTAATCCTATAGAAGTTGTTTCAAACGTGGCTGCTCCAAACGAAGTGCAGCCAATTAATGCAAGTCAAGCGGATGTTTATGGTCTGGAATTGGAAATGCGTAAGGCATTAGGTTTTAAATCGAAAGGACATATTAATTTTGTAGCAGGAGCTAACTTTACCTATGTTATTTCTCGAATTGACATGAATAATGTTAAAACAACCGTTGGAGAAATAGAATACACAGAGAAAGAGGTGAGACAATTAAATGCTAGAGAAGGTGAGGTTATTAGCGATTACCGTCCAATGTCTGGACAATCACCCTACATCATAAATGGTTTTCTTACGTTCAAAAATGATAGTTTAGGTCTAACGGTTAATGCATCTTACAATGTACAAGGAAAAAAATTAGCGGTAATTGGCGTTGGTGCATTACCAGATGTCTATGAACAACCTTTTCATAGTTTAAACTTGAAAGTTTCTAAATCAGTTGGTGCTTCTAAGAATTGGAAAGCTAGTATTTCTGCTAAAATATTTTATTGAGTAGCAGAGCGAAATATTATGAATCTTATGAGTCAGCACCTCAGATTTATGAATACTTCAATCAAGGAATGACTATTACCGGATCAATATCATATTTGATTCACGGAAAAGAAAGCAAATAATAATATTGAATAAAAAATCTCATTCAGCTGAATGAGATTTTTTATTTTGCTTCAATAAATTTGTAACCAACTCCTTTAACAGTCTTGATATAATCTTCACCAATTTTTTCTCTTAGTTTTCTAATGTGAACATCAATTGTTCTGTCTCCAACAACAATGTCTGTTCCCCAAACCGTTTCAAGAATTACATTTCTGTCAAATACTTTTCCTGGTTTTGAAGATAGCAATGCTAATAGTGAAAATTCCTTCTTAGGCAAATGAATAACGACATCACTTTTCATAACTTCATATTTCTCCTTATTAATAATAAGGTCTGTATTATCTGTTGTAGAAAGTTCTATTAGACTCTGATTTCGTCGGAGAATTGCTTTTATTCGACTTATTAATAATTTAGGTTTGACAGGCTTCGTTACATAATCATCCGCACCTGCATTAAACCCTGCTATTTGACTATAGTCTTCACTTCTAGCAGTGAGAAAACAGATAAGGATGTCTCTAGTTCCGTTATCTGTTTTAAGTAATTCACATGCCTCGATTCCATCCATTTCTGGCATCATGATATCCAAAAGAATCAAATCAGGGATATTTTTTTTAGCAATTTCAATTCCATGCTTTCCGTTTTCAGCGGTTAATATACCATAACCTTCCTTTTTTAAATTATAGGAGAGTATATCTCGTATATCTGCTTCATCATCGATAATTAGAATAGTTTCCATTTTGAATTATTTTTTCATGAGAATTCAGTTCAAATATAAGATTTCTCTTGAACTCTTAAACAGCCAAAGTGAGGAGAATACATTGAAAGTGCGAAAAATGTTAAGTAAACATTTTGCTGTAATCAAAGACCTGCTGTGTCGAAGAAGAAATAAGTGATTAAATTGAAGTAATAACTTAATGAATATCTCTTTGATTCCAGAAAAAAAATAGGGTTAACAAAACTCTTTTAATTAATTTGGATAACAAGAAAATTACTTTAAATTTGTAATGTAGTAGTAGGTTAGTTTGATTATTGTAATGGGAGTTCAAGACGCTAGTCTTTTACTTCCATTCTTTTTTTAATCGTTTAATTCCCAAGAATAATCCATGTATTTTATTGCTGGATTTTTTAGTTTCTCGCTTCGGTATTTATTAATGAAATCAACAACAGAGCCTTCTTTTTTTACAAAGTCATTTTTGTACCAATCAAAAAGAGAAGAAATTACAATTTCATTTGAATTTGAAAAGTTGTTTTTACTGAGATCTTCCAAGAAAGTCTTCGTTTGTCTTGTTAGTTGATAGTTTAAAGAAATACTCATAAATGCAGTGTTTAATAGTTTTGGGCATGATTCACTCGCGCAGTTTAATGCAAAGTGAATTCTGGGTTCATTGTATCTTGCTCTAATTTTTTTGTGCTCAATATCGTTGAGACTTAAGTTTGCCCCCCCCAGTTTAATGAATTTACTATCCCATGGTTTAGCTGAAATCTTTGTAATTGATGCTATAGGATAATTTGATGCAACTAATTTTAATGTATACAAGTTATAGGCATTAATCCAATAGGCAAGTTCTTCATTTTTGGACCAATTTTGTGTTGGGTAATTTTCTTCAAAGTCTTTAATTAATATATTTAAGTCACTAATGTTTGACTTAATTCGTGAATAATTAACTTTTCCATTTGAGTTAACATGCTGTGCTAAAAATTGAGAGAATAAACTATAATCATGAAAATTTTTGGCATTATCGAGTGCTTCGATAGTCTTCTTAATCGCTTCCGTATCCTCTACTAGTGCGGTAGAAACTTCAAGTGGCAGAGAGGGCGGTGTAGGAATAGACTCATTTTGTTGAGTTGTTTCTGTTTTTGGATGAGTCACAGTGAAGTCTTGCTTCTCTTCTATCCTTTGAATTTTTCCTTGAGTATTAATTTCTTGGTTCTTCAATTTTAGCTTATCAGTTTTTACTTCTGCAACATTCGAGGAACATGAATTAAAGACGAGTAAGCATATAAATGCAGTATATTTCATATATGTATTGACGGGATTCATTTAAGTTTCATACGAAGATTATCGAATAGATTTGTAATTATTCACCCAAATAGGATCAACAACATCTTGCATAATTTTCCAGAAGTTTGTGTCTAGAAAGTAATCACCATCTATGTGATCAATTCCATAACGTTTACTAAGGTATTTTTCTTGTCCTTGAGAAGGTTTATTGTATTTGTTGCTCCAACCGATGTCTGAATTGTGAACAAATGGAAATATTGAAAATCTAATTTTCCAAAGGGAATCCATCGGAACGCATCCCACTACTTTTTTCATTGTAATTGAATCCGTAAGAAGGGCGCAATCAATATTATTTTCCTTGAAGAAATCTATTCTTTGTGGGTTATAGATACTTGGCCAATGACCAGTGACAATTTTAACAAATGAGGCTTTATCTACTATCCTTTTCCGATTTAATGTTCGTCCATTGTATAAATAGCATACATATGATGTGATTTGAGAATTGGCACCAATTGAGACACGAACACCAAACACAGGACGAGAAGTAGTCTGCCAAATCACAGACGAGCTAATAATCCAAATAATAAATAGTAATAGTCGCAACATTACCTTAATTTACGAAAAAAAATGGAAAAGGTTAGTTTTCTCTTTTAAGTGTTAAAAGTCTAATAATTAATCTTCTGACGATGAAGATAACTACTTGTAAAACTCAATTTCACGATATTTTCATTATAGCTTAAAAAAAGAAATTAATAAGATGCCAGAAGCTAAAATTACCTTAATGCTTAATCAAAACGGTAAAATTCGTTCGGAGTAATACAATAGTCTAGTTTAATGTCTCTGAAATTAATGTCTTCAACATCTGGCCCATACTCATCGAAAAGACTTAGGCCAATAAATTTACAACGAGGCGTGCATTTTTTTAAGAATCGATCATAATAGCCTTTGCCATAACCTACTCGGTTACCTTCTTTATCGAAGGCCAATAAAGGAACAAATATATAATCGAAATGTTCCGCTGCGATAACACGACCTTTCTTTGGTTCAGGAATACCATAAGGTGAAATCTCTAATTGATCTTCTGTTTCAAATAAAACTTGTTTTAAATCGTTGGTTTTCTCATTTATCTTTGGGATTGCAACGAGCGCATCAAATGACATCGCCTTCTCCCAAATTTTATAGGTGTTGATTTCTCTTTTGAGTTCAATTGGTAGAAATAAACTAATTTTCTTCTTTTCGAGTTGAAAGTTGCTAAAAATTGCTTTGCATATTTTCTCTGAAATATCTTCAAGCATTTTTGGCGACAAAGCTTTCCTTTTGTCCAAGTAGACTTTACGTAGTTCGTTTTTGGTCATTCTAAGTATTAAAGAAAAATAAAGATATAAAAACCAATCATATATTGATGCCATCTTAGGCGTTCATTTGTTTTCATTGATGATTGAAAGAATAAATCAGCCATTATATTTTAAATTTGGCAATAATTTAGTTTAACTAATTGTTTATATTCGCATCTCAAGAATAGAAACTAATTTTAACTTAAATGCTAAAAACTATTATTACTCAATCATTCATATGTCTCGCTATGTTAGGTTTTAGTCAAGAAGAGCCGATTGATGATATTGACAATTTTGAAGAAGGAGTAGTTGACGGGGTTGAGGAGATATATGTTGAAGATGCTTTTACTGGGTCAAGAATCATCAATGGACATTCAACTACTACACTTGAAAAGGGATCTTTAGAGGTTCGTATCGAACATCGATTTGGTGATTTTGCTGGGGTCAATGGAGGAACTCAACAATGGTTTGGACTTGATAATGTTGCCGATATTCGATTAGCTATTGAATATGGTATATCAAATAACCTTATGATTGGCCTTGGAAGAAGCAAAGGTTCAGGTACACCTTATCGTTCTTTGGTTGATGGAGTTTTAAAATACCGGGTTTTGCAGCAAAAGCGTTCTGGGATGCCAATATCACTTGCCGTTTCTGGATTAGCGACTTATACATATATGACAAAGTCTTCTGATTTAACTTCTGTATCTTCTTTTCCTAAAGAATCACATAGATTGGCCTATTCTTTGCAACTACCTATTTCAAAAAGATTTGGTAAAAGATTGAGTTTGCAACTTACGCCGGGATTTACGCATCGAAATTATGTTGCAGCCGATGATGAGAATACATTATTTAACATAGGAAGCGCGGTGAAATTTTCAGCTTCACCAACCTATGCGATTATCGTTGAGTATTATCATGTGCTGGCTGACAAAACGATTAGAGCAGAAAATTTTAACAGCCTTGGAGTTGCCTTAGAAATTCAAACATTTGGTCACATATTCACGATCAATTTTACAAATTCTAAAGGGTTTGGAGAAACTCAGTTTATTACAAACACATTCTCTGATTGGATGGAGGGTCAATTTAGATTAGGGTTTGCAATTGGAAGATACTTCTAATTAACAATATATAATTAACTAAAACAAGTTATGAAAAAAGCATTTTATCCATTAATAGCAGCAATTTTATTATTGACATCTGCGAAATTAGCTATAAACACAATAGATTATAGTGTAGGAAAAGACTTTAAAGTGAAATTTACAAGTAAAGACCCTTCTGGAGAATTTAAAAAGATGACTGGAAACATTCAATATGATGCAAAAAATCTTGCAGGTTCCTCTTTTAATTTTAAAATTGAGGTGAGCTCTATTAGCACAGGGAACAACATGAAGAACAAAAAAGCCATGACCAATGAATGGTTTGCTGCAGATAAGCATCCAAACATTACATTTATATCTTCAAAGGTTGTTAAAACGGAGAAAGGAATCTATGTTCATGGTAAATTGAATATGAAAGGAGTTGACCGCTTTAGAAAGATTAAAATCAATCCAATAAAGACAGATACTGGAATGAAATTTACGGGAACGTTTTGGGTAGACCGTAGCTATTACAAAATTGGTAAGACAAGTAAAGCGGTTCCAAATAAATTAAAAATTGAATTTAGTATACCCGTAACTAAGAAATAATGGATTTTAAGAAAGTTTTCACGTTAGGATTAATTTCAGGATTATTCGCATTCGTAATTTGTGTTGTCTATACACAGGCTTATTATTCAATATTAGTAGACTTTTCAGAAGGAGCAGAAGTGTCTATAATGTTAAGTTATTGCACAGGAGGGACAATGGCTGGATGTTTTCTTTATTTTGCAATTAGAAAAATTATTAAGAATGCGGCAATCGCAAATTTCATCTTTAATATGATTGTCAGCGCAATTCCACTTACTCTTGTGTTTATGGTTTTAGCTCAAAATGATATTGAATTTAAAAACGAAAATGCATCCTTTATGGTAGATTATTACAAAGGGTTTATATTGCCGATGTTATTTTTACCGTCATTATCTTGGATGACATTTAAGCCATTATTAATTAAAGAATGAAAAAGTTAATAGGATATAAAGTAGTCTGTTTTTTGCTAATAGCAATCTCAGTTTCATGTAATAAAGATAAAATTGGAGATTTTGATCCAGTTGATGGAAACCCTTTTACAGGTGACTGCACGGATACAGTATTTTATTCAACAATCGTACAACCTATTATTATGAATAATTGTACAGTTGCTGGTTGTCATAATAACCTTCAGGTGGCAGGTGGATTTAACTTCGAATCGCACGAATCGGTATCGGCAAATGCAAACTTAATTTTGAATGTCATACAACATAATTCCGGCTTTGGAGCAATGCCTCTTGGAGCATCTCAACTTAATAGTTCGCTTATTCAAGATATTGAATGTTGGATCAATCAAGGAAAAATGAATAATTAGCACCCCATTTGTGGTGTTTTTTATTCCCAACGAAGTTTAACTTTCTCCGATATTAGCTTGTACAGCTGTTTCGGGAGGTAAGTTCGCCATTCAATAGTGTTAAATTCTCCGCCCATAATAAAGTACTGGTCAATACCTACTTCGCGCATTTCTGTTTGAACATGCTCATGGAGGTTAAGTATAACTGCCCATCCTTCTTCTATATCGTCTGTCCATTCTTCGTAATAACAGTCGTCGGAACTGTGAAAATTAAGTACGTTTTCACCAATCAGAATGAATTTGTCAATTTTTTCCTTGAGTAATTCATCAATTAAATCCCGCTTCAAAGTCATTATATCATTTTCAATGGCATCGTTCCATTCTCCTATAAATTCTATTACCGCGAAAGATTCTTGATAATCGACATAAATTATTTTAGCAAATAGTGTCGAAGAACCAAAGTCATCCCATTGTGGATGAATGAGGTAATTATAAATTTGATTTTCAAAATATAATTCGCTGTATTCCCTTCCAAGAAAAGGAGAAAGAGGGTCTTCAGAGGCTTGATATAAATTCATCCAATGATAATATGGCTCAACCAAGTGCATATAACAAAGTTAATAATTGGCGTAAATAAATCTATAAATTGAGAATCAAAAGTTTCAAACTGATATTCCAGAGATAATTGGCACAAAATCTGCATTAGAAAAATGACTATTTTTATACTAACAATAGAAATCATGATAAGAATGAAATCAATTATTTATTTTACGCTAGTTACTTTTTCTCTGGTACTACTTAACTCTTGTAGTTCAGGTGATGGAACTCAAAATGTAAAAGATTCTCTTTCTGCATATATTAATGGAAATGACCAAATTATGGTTTTTGGCAGCGCTGACATTAAAAGGGTTTTGGATAAAACAGATTATAAAAACATACCAAAACTTGGCGTCTTATTGGATTCTGAAATGAGTGAACTGAATAAAATGATTGATTTTAGTCGACCAATATATTATGCCATAGAAGGTCCAATGATCAAGGGTGATACACCTTCTGCAATTTATAGTTTTGTTCAAGTGAAAAGTAAAGAAGCTTTGATTCAGAAATTAAGCAAGGATGGCTTTGATTTCACCAATTTACAAGAAATCGATTATGCAGAGGATGGTGATTTTGTTCTCGGGGTTTCAGATCATATCGCAATAATTATCTCGAAACAAGGAGAATATGAAGCTGAAAAATTAATAATGGATGCTTTTTCAAAGTTGTCAGGTAACTTAAGTGGTGGTTCAATTGCTGAAATTCTAGAGGAAGAGGGCGACATAGTAATGGCTGTAAGTGTCGCACCAACATACTTGAATACCAATTCGGGACATGATGATTTAAGTAAGGATAAACGAAAGGATATTGAAGAATTGATTTCGGGTGCTTACGTTCAAACGGTTATGAAATTTGAGGAAGGAGCCTTATTTATCGAGTCTAAAAATTACTTTTCTGATGATTTGTTTAATTTAATGTTCTTTAAAGAAGACAAGGATGCGACGATTTTAGACAGATTAGGAAGTAGCGAAGCAAGATTAGGAGTTGCACTTAATATAGACATGAAAAAGATGCAAACCTTTGCCAATAAATACTCATCCGAAACAATGGAGGAGATAGCTAATTCAATGGGAGACTACGGTAAGATCGCATTCATGACTGGAGGAAAGGATGCATTGGCGACATTATTTGATGGTCAGTTAGGTGCAGTTTCAACGGGTAAGTCTGAGCAAGGAGATGGCTTTCCTGATTTTAATGCATATATCGGATTAACAGAAAGAGGATTGGGGATTGCTGAATTGGGAATGATGGTTGATTTTAATCTTCAACGTGGTCAACTAACAACTGCAGATGATGGTGCTTATTTCACTACAAATAGTGAATATTCGAACAAGTCTAAAAAGAATAATTTGATTCTTCCTAATGGATGCGAAAAATTTGGTAAGAGTGGTATAAGCGCGTTTATAAATTTCGAAGATATAGACATCAATGAATTTGATTTTCAAATCGCTAGCGGTGAACGACTATTAAAGATAGTGAATAGTATAACACTTTATTATAACAATGAAGGCGGTAGAATCGTTCTTAAGGCTAAAAATGGCAAAGAAAACATACTGGAACAGACTGTTGATTTGATTCTGAAAGAATTTGCTAATGAACTTAACAGTATTACTATTTAAAACGCATGAGTAAATACAATTCACTTACAGAGAAAGAACAAGCTGTAATTCTTGGCAAAGGAACAGAAGCTCCATTTACGGGAGAATATACGGATACAACAATTGCTGGTAAATACGTTTGTAGACAATGCGATGCCTTACTATACCAATCTTCAGATAAATTTAATTCTAATTGCGGATGGCCTTCATTTGATGATGAGGTTTCAGGTAGTGTTGAGCGTGTTCTTGATGCAGATAAACGTCGAGTTGAAATTGTTTGTGCAAACTGCAAAGGACACTTAGGACATGTTTTTGAAGGAGAACAATTAACTCAAAAAAATACACGACATTGCGTGAACTCTATTTCTCTGAAGTTCATTGAGGATTTATAAATAAATCAACTATCTTTCTAAAACAATTAACTGAGAAGCCATAGCAATTTGAGAATAGTTCTGAGAATTATTCCCAAACTTTGCTGCCTTGTTTTGCCACATTGCTTGTATCAAACATTGCCCACCTTCTGTTGGCTTAATTTTATTGATTACAGCTGCCACATTTCCTGAGCCTGCGTGATACACATGCAGTACAAATAAGCGAAACCAAATATCATCTTCTTTGTACTCAATACCTATCGCTTTTAATATTCGTTGTGCTTCTGGAATGCAAATTGTCTTAATTAATCGCGATGAACCGTAAGCACTTCGTTCAAAGTCTTCCCTTTCATCAAGATAACGTCCAACCTTTAAGCCTTGCATGCGAGCAACAGAAGGCATTAGCTGAAACGGCCCGTACGCTCCAACTTTTGATTTTTTTAATTGCCCCGGACTTTCGATAAGTAAAATTGCTTGTGCGTACCATGGGTCAACGCCGTTTTGCTCGAAGGCTTCCATTCCTTGCTGTAACGTTGGAAAAACAAGATCAAATTTATAGAAGTCATTTTTTCCAGTAGTTACAAAAATACGGGCGTCGCTTGATAAACTATGAACGCTACGAACACTATCTCTATATTTATCTATCTCTAAATTGCTCTGTGCATTCCAGTCTTTCTTGCTCACTTTAGCAATGATAAGACGTGATTTTGCAATGTTGATTAAACAAGAGTCAGGAGAAAGCATCATTATTTGCTTCCAAAAAATAGGCTGAGCAAGTTTATCCCACCCTTCAGAAACAAGAGCTTTTTCGTTAATTACCTGTCTTATGTTCAGTGTTTCTAAAGGTTCTTCAACAACTTCGTTGTATTCTGAAGGCTGTAAAGAAGTTAAATTTGAAAAGAAGAATAAAAAGAAACAAATGTGCATAAATCTAACTGGTTTAATTAATTCATTACAATGTAGCTCGAATTATGCCTGAATATTTCGGTACATTTAGAAACAATTCACATTCTATCGTTGAAAAAGCAAATTTGGAATGAGACAATCATCAGTTCTTATATAAAATACATAAATTTGCTGTTCATGAGGACTGTTAAGTTTATTTTTTCTTTTCCGATTATCCTTCTGGTGAAAATATACCAGTGGATTATTAGCCCGATATTACCACAAGTATGTCGTTATTCGCCCACTTGTTCTTCATACATGATTGAGGCTTTGAAAATTTGGGGACCATTAAAAGGAGCATATTTAGGCCTTAAACGAATTGGATCTTGTCACCCTTGGGGAGGTAATGGTCATGACCCTGTACCACAAAAAAAAGACTAGATTAAAGAAAAGCTAACCCTCTGTTTGCTGATTGGAAATCATTTCTCTATTTAGAAACTGAAATAATGTACCCTTCTTCCATAGTTCGTATACAAACAAGCTGATCACAAGCCCATATTCGATATTGCTGACAATTCTTACTTGGATAGCTGAGCTGTCGTTATAGACATATAAAATGTAGGAGAAGAAAATAAGGAATGACCAGAGAACAGGGAAACTAAAGTTACTGAATAATGAAAACGCAAGAAGAGGAAGGATATACCATGGGTGCATCGTGTTGCTTAATAAAAGATAGATGAAAAACCCGATAGTAATTCTTTGAAAAAGCTTTTTCCAATCAAAATGATCTCCAATTAAAGCGATACTAAAAATGAGTAAAATCGCAATGTAAGAAAGACGAGGGCCATAGACCTTTGTCATGTTATAACCGGTATCCCAGAAACCAAATTGGAGGTAATGATAAAATACGAAAGAATTAAATTCAAATACCTTGAAGTATAAACGAAGGCTACTTCCAAAATTCTCAATGTTGGATGAATCCAGTTGTATAAAACCAAAAGCGATAACAGCGGCTATCGTTATAACATAAAATTTAACAGATTTCCAAAAGCCAAAATACCGAAAAAAGAAGGGTAATAGGATTAGAGGAATTAGTTTGATTTGAACAGCAATTGCGAAAAAGAAACTTCCAATAATTATTTTTTGTTGAAGCAGAAAATAAAGAGCAATGAAGAAGAATGAAATCATTACGCCTTCGAAATGTGTATTTCCAGTACATTCAACAATCCATAGCGGGTTCAGATATAACAACCAAATGCGTGAAGTTTTAATTCCTAATTTTTTTAAGATTCTGATTAAATAAATGGCTCCTAATAATTCAGTAAGTACTATTAGTAATTTTAAGACGATAGTGTTGATTGCTATATTGTCAGCAAATAAACTTGCAATCATGAAATAAGCTTGATTAATTGGTGGATAACAAGAATAGTTTCGTTGTGACAAGGAGCTTATTCCATCATATATTTCATTAAGGTATGCATTCTCTGAAAAGTTGGAGGATAGTATTAGCTCATTTGGTTTAAAATCAAAAGGATTAATGCCCATTGTTGTTATCTCACCATCCCAAATAAAACGATAATAATCAATTGATAAATTGGGGGCATACCATAATGATACAAGTTGTGCTGCAATAGCGATGAAAACAAATGTTCTAAAATTAAAATCATCCCTAAACCGATAAAGGATGAGGTATGCAATGAAACCTAGTGTGTAAAAAGAAGCAATAAAGCCAAACTCTGTCCTATCAGCAGTGAAATTAACGAGATAAAGAGATAGTATAAAGATAATGGAACTAATCGCTAGTATCAACCGTTGAGCCGTTGAATTTAGTCGATTTAAATCCATTTATTTCGATTTAGCAGGTCTTAATTCCGCAATTGAGTGATAGAATACTAGACCGTATCCAAACGCTAACATCAAGTGAAATGGAACCATTCCTAAGTCGCCATAGATTGTTCTAGTTATAGCAGTGTATGTGAATAATAACATTAGTAAGCCTTCGCCAATATTTAAAATAGAAAGGCTTTTTTTATCATATTTATTTTCTTTTGCATCGTTGTTGGCACCAACATTAAACTTAGGTGTTCTTACGAATGAACTTTTAATTCCAAGATAACCTTCAATAACAGCTACTGAATTATTTAATGCTAAGCCCATAGAAACCATTAAGAAGATAAAAAACCGTCCTAAAAACTTAAAGAAGGACGAGAAGAGATTTTCTGTTTTATCGCGGTATGAATGCCAATAATAATACATTAGGAAAACAGTACTGATCAAAAATATTGCAGCATATTGAAGAACACTGTTCAAGTCAGAAAAACTATCTTTAATATGAAGAACCATCAGACTCAACATCGAGATGATAAGAATAAAGATAAATACTGAAGAATTGAATAAATGAGAAAGTCCGTGCACTCGATTGGAAAACCGTACACCTTTTGTAGTAAACAATTCTTTCCACATCTTGACAAAGCATTCAGCTCCACCTTTCATCCAACGATGCTGTTGACTTTTTAATGCTGACATTGTAACGGGTAACTCTGCAGGAGCAATAACATCTTCTCTATATTCGAAACGCCATCCTTTTAATTGTGCTCTATAGCTTAAATCAAGATCTTCTGTAAGTGTATCATGTTCCCATCCGCCTGCATCTTCAATACACTTTTTTCTCCATATCCCACCTGTTCCATTGAAATTAATAAAATGTCCAGATGCCGTTCTACCTACTTGTTCAATTGCGAAGTGACCATTCAATCCAAAGGCTTGTAATTCAGTCAGAAGTGAATAGCTTTTGTTTATATGCCCCCATCTGGTTTGCACAACACCTACATTATCATCTTTGAAAAAAGGCATTGTTTTTTGAAGAAAGTCTGGGTTGGGAATGAAATCCGCATCGAAAATACCAATAAATTCTCCTTCTACACGATCCATAGCATCATCAAGCGCTCCAGCCTTATAACCAGTTCGGTCTGTTCGATGAATGTGTTGAATATTAATTCCTCTCATTGATACTTCTGCAACCTTTTTAGCTATTACATCAACTGTCTCATCTGTAGAATCATCCAAAACTTGTATTTGAAATTTATCCGAAGGATAATCAAATTGTGAAACCGTTTCAATGATTCGTTCTGCTACGTATAGCTCATTGAACATTGGTAATTGAATGGTAACTTTTGGGGTATTGTTTGGATCGTAAATTGGTTTGATTTCTTTTTCCTTTACTTTCCTATTCTTAACATAATTAATTGCGAGTGTTAACTGAAGAATACTGTAGAAAAGCACAAGAAAAAGACATACGAAGTATATTCCAATAATTATTTTTGCTGTAAAATGAGACCAATAATGCTCTTGACCAAAGGCATCACCCCAATTGAACATCCAAGAGACTTTTCGCTCAATCATGAAGGGCGTGAATGTATAACCATCAACGTGCCTTTGTTTTAATTCAAATGGAATCTCTTTGCGATTATACGTTTTATCATCAACGATAAGAGTGTATTTACCTGCAGGCACTTCTGAAAATCGAAACACGCCTTCAGAATTACTTTTTGCGCGATATGTTTTACTTAAATCGGCATTTTGAATTTTAAATTTCGCTTTAGAAACGACGCTTTTTGTCTTTAAGTCTTTAACACTCCCTTCAACGAATTTAATCATTTGAGCACTTAAACTAAATGTCGTAGTTAGCAGTATTAATGTGAGAAAGTTCTTAATGGTCTTCATTCAATTTCTTTTTCAATCTGGTATTCTTGTCAATATAATTCTTTAGAAAAGGTATTTAAAAACAGCAAATATAATCTTTATTCCTGCAAGTATGGTCCCTTTTACTGTTCCACTTACTTTGGAAATACCAATTCGTTTTTTGTAATTAACAGGAACCTCGGAATACGACATCTTATGTTTGAGAACTTTTATCTGCATTTCGATCGTCCAACCATAGGTTTTATCAGACATTCCTAATTTTTGAAGTGACTGAAATTTCATCGCTCTAAATGGACCTAGATCCGTAAATTTACCTCGATAAAAAACTCGAATTAATTTAGTTGCAAGCCAGTTGCCAAATACTTGTTGCGGTGTTAATGATCCTTTTTCTCTCTTACCCAAAACACGAGAACCGATCACTAAATCTCTGTCATTTTCCAGAATTGGAGCAACTACGTCTTTAATTTCTTCGGGATAATCAGAATAATCACCGTCTAAGAATACAATTATTTCGGTATTTAATCTTTCACATTCTGCAATGCCTTTGAGACATGCCCAGCCATATCCTTTTCTTGTTTCATCAAGAACAATTGCACCTGCTTCAATAGCCACTTTAACTGTATTGTCTGTAGAGTTATTGTTAACGACAATTACATGATTTACTAATTCTCGATCGATATCTAGAACAACTTTCCCAATAGACTGATCTTCATTGAAAGCTGGAATAACGACAGAAATTATTTTATTCTTCATTGAGGTGAAACAAATTGTTTAAGTCAGTTTTTGATTCCTTAGGTTCTCGAAGTTACATGTTTAATTTAACACCATCTTTCGAAATAATCAATGGGTTCGAATCAAATCTCCCTTCTTCTGGCCCATTCTCAAGTTTTAAAACACCTCTTGGACACACATCTGAACACACACCACAACCAACACAACTTGAACGAACAATGTTTTCTCCTTTTTGAGCGTAGGCACGAACATCAATTCCCTGTTCACAATAGGTAGAACAGTTTCCACATGAGATGCATTGAGAGCCATTTGTTGTAATTCTAAATCTTGATTTAAAACGTTGAAATAATCCCATATAACCCGCCATTGGACAACCAAAACGACACCAAACTCTATTTCCAAGAATAGGGTAGAAGCCAACTCCAATAACTCCTGCAAATGCTGCGCCCACAAGAAATCCATAGACTTTTTTAATACTGGCACTTTTAAAATAGAACACTTTAGTATTGCCTGAGTAGTAAGCATACGTCACTAAACCAGCAATAAGAACTAAAATAATTGCTCCGACTAATAATACATTTTTCTTATATTTTCTTGCGCCAAATGCGAGGGCAACAGAAGAAACTAGGCACAAGACAATAGTCCAAATTAAATATCCTTCTTGTGTGATAGTTATTAGACCAATTTCATAGTCCTTACCTGAAAAATATGGCCATAACGAAGCAACGGTCGTAATCAAAACAAAGACCATCACAGAATGCATAATCCATCTTTCCAATTTCCAAGACACTTCTGTTTTTGAAGAGAGTTGTCTGAAACTATCACCTGCTGTCTCTGCTAATCCACCACATCCACAAACCCATGAGCAATACCATCTTTTCCCGACGAGGTATGTTAAGAATGGTGTAACTACTAAGAATAATAGGATTCCCCAAACGAAATAATACATGCCAGAAACACCTTCTTTTGCCATTGCATTTAATTGATATGATTCAATAAAACCATAATTTAATGGCCAAACATTCTTTAAGTCTTTTCCGAAATAACCACCTCCGGTACTAAATTCTTCAAGTATGAATGGAAGGAAATAAGCAAAAATCATTTGAAAGAAAATAACAGAAATTGTTCTAACTATTTGGTAGCGATTGTTTCTGTATTTCACAATAAATTTGATTCCTAGAAAGGTGATTACAAAAGTATAAATTGTGCCATATACAAACCATCGGTCCGCTAATGAGTCTCTCAGCAAAAATGATAATGGATCGAATAATCGAATCAAGTGCTCCAATGAATCTGAAAACCAATAAATTTGAATGTAGAACGCTGTTAAAGCGACTCCTGCTAACCAACCCAGTGCTCCACGACTACTGAAAGAATTGAACCAAACATGATTGTTCTTTATGCCTACCGTTTGACCATTGTATGTCCCGTAAGTGTAAGTAAGAATTCCTATTGCCATTAGGCCAAGTGAGAGCCATAGAAACAATGTCGCTGGTTCTAGAGATATTCCAAACCACGACAATCCCAATATTCCAAATCCTATGACGCCAATTCCAAGTCCTGTTTTTTGAGTAACATTTGCAGTTTTACTATAAATAGAATTGAAAGAGAAATGTGATTTACTGTATGTGAAGAAAAGTATACCTAGAAGCATTAAAGTAAATGAACCAATGATAAAGGCGTCAAAATTTTCAGTGTCACTCAGTTTAGTTTTTGCAAGAATGGAAGTTGAAATTAATTCTATAATTCCCAATACCCCCAAACCGAAAAGACCAATTCCAAGTTTATATAAAACAGAAAGTTTATTTGCTTCTACTCCAGTTAAAGAATGATTTGTTTCCATATTGATTAAGCCTTTATTAATTTCTGCCACCACTTGGCTTTGTTCACGATAATAGAAGTTCCAAATTTTTCATTGAATTGTTGAATGATATCATCCTCATATTTAGTATAAAATTCAGGGTCGAAATTCGCTGATTTTAAATCGGTGAGAACTTCTTCGATGCTAGCGTTATTTAGTAACCAATTGTTGAAAACAGGATGTCTCATCCGAATTCCAAAATTATTAATTCCAATAAATTTACGTGATGCTTTTTCAAATACAAAATGCAATAATATTTCTTGTTTTGGATGCTCGTAAACGAATTCTTCCTGTCCCTCGGTCAATTGATTTAAAACTGTTCCGTATGTCTGGTATTCGATATCCATAAATTTAGCTGAGTTAAACCAATACCCAGGATTGTATGCATTTTTATCTCCAGTAAGGTTCTTGGCTAATGTTTCACCCATTATTTTTCCGGTATACCAAACTTGTTCTATTGGTCGTCTTCCAGGGAGTGCTATTTTAAATTCTGCACAATCTCCAATGGCAAAAACGTCTTTCGCTGAAGTTTCGAAGAATTCATTGATTAATATTCCGCGATTGCATTTGATTCCACTGTCTTTCACAAATTGTATGTTAGGAGATACTCCTGCCGTTAATCCAACAAAATCACACTTAATGGTAGCTCCATTTTTTGTAAGAACTGAAACTGCTTCATTATTTTCATCTGTATTTATTACATCGAGCTCTTCCGAATAGATCATATTTAATCCATGATGTCGGTCAAAATGTTTCATGATGAATTTCGAATTTGAGTTGGGCAAGACGTTATTCCAGAAATAATCTTCGCGGATCAGAAAATCTACTTTTATATTTCTTGAAAGAAACATTTCAGCCATTTCAATACCAATTAATCCGCCACCAACGATGACGGCTTTCTTTATTCGAGTAGAGCGTTGTTCAATGTAATCTAAATCTTGTTTTGAATACAATCCTCGCACTCCTTCAGCATCTTGTCCTTTCCATCCAAATTTATTTGGTTTTGAGCCTGTTGCTAATATGAGTTTATCGTACTTGATCGTATTTCCGCCTTTTGTTGTTAGAGATTTATTATCCATATCAATGTTTAGAACAAAGGCATTCAATAATTCAAGTCTATTTTTTTTCCAAAAATGATTTTCATACGGTTTTGTGTGTTCGAACTTCATGTGCCCCATGAATATATACATGAGGGCTGTTCTTGAGAAAAAGTAATCCGATTCTGATGAAACAATGATAATTTCTTCATCACTTCTCTTTCGAATATTTCGAGCAGCTGTGACGCCTGAAATCCCGTTACCGATAATTACAATCATAGAAAATCTAATTTATTACAAGATAGATTTTTTTGACGGTAATACAGAAATTGACTTACAGATTTTGAAAGAGAAAATAAAAAAAGCCGTTTCATTTATTGAAACGGCTTCATTTTTTTTTAAAGTTATCTATTTCCATACACCCCTGCTCGAAAAAGCATCAATTCTGTCATTAATCCTTTTCTTTGGATCAACTAATTTCAATTCTTTCAATTGCTTTTTAATTGTTCTTTTAACAGCTTTAAAAGCGTCAGTATGATTTCTGTGTGCTCCATTTGCGGGCTCTTTAATTATATAATCAACGATTCCCAATTTTTTCAAGTCAGTCGAAGTCAACTTCAGCGCTTCGGCTGCTTTTTCTTTGAAATCCCATGATCTCCATAAGATTGAAGAACAAGATTCTGGAGAAATAACTGAATACCATGTATTCTCCATCATATTTACTCTGTCTCCTACACCAATTCCTAATGCTCCACCAGAAGCGCCTTCACCAATAACGATACAGATAACAGGAACTGTTAATCGCATCATTTCATAGATGTTTCTTGCAATAGCTTCACCTTGACCTCTTTCTTCGGCTTCTAATCCGGGAAATGCTCCAGGAGTGTCTATTAAAGTGACAATAGGTTTCCCAAATTTTTCAGCCATTTTCATTAATCGTAAAGCTTTTCTATAGCCTTCAGGATTAGGCATTCCGAAATTTCGGTATTGACGCATTTTAGTATTTACACCTTTTTGTTGACCGATAAACATAACTGTTTCTCCATCTAAAAGTCCAAAACCTCCAACCATGGCTTTATCGTCTTTCACGTTACGATCTCCATGAAATTCTTGAAATTCTCCATCAGTTATAGCTTCAATATAAGCTAAAGTATATGGTCTGTCAGGGTGACGAGATAGTTGTACTTTCTGCCAAGGTGTAAGTTCTGAAAAAACTTCCTTGGTTTTCTTTGTCAATTTATCTTCCAGCTCTGTGATTTTGTCAGACAGATCAACATCTGTACTCTCCTCAATGCCCTGCATTTTTATTATTTGATCTTCTAATTCCTTGATAGGTTCTTCAAAATCTAAATATGTTGCCATTCTCTTTTTAATTTGAAGGGCGAAAGTTACAAAAATTGTTTACTTGTTCTAACTTTGTCTTATGATATTGTTTCCACCAGCAAAGATAAATTTGGGTTTAAATGTTCTTTATAAAAGAGAAGATGGCTTTCATGAATTGGATACGTGCATGCTCCCAATTGCAATATCCGATGTTCTTGAAATGTTACCATCAGAAAACTTTAAATTTAAACAAACAGGATTAACAGTTGATGGAGACGAAGAGATGAATCTTGTGGTGAGGGCATTTCGATTAATGCAAAAGAGGTTTCATATTCCGAATGTTGCAATTCATTTGCGAAAAAACATTCCAATGGGAGCTGGTCTTGGTGGAGGGTCCTCTGACGCAACTTATACCATTATTGGACTCAATGAAATGTTTAATTTAAAGTTAACTAAAATTGAATTGCGAGAAATTGCTTCTCAATTAGGCAGTGATTGTGCATTTTTTGTTGAGAATAAACCTCAACTAGCAAAAGGAAGAGGTGAGATTTTGTCGACTATACAACTCCATTTATTAGGATATTACATGAAGATTGTCAATCCAGGGATTCATATAGGAACAGCTGAAGCGTATAATGATATAAAGTTTAGTACGCCAGAAACTTCGGTTGAGCAGGTACTTGATTTACCTATTGATCAATGGCAAGAGTTATTGCAGAATAGTTTTGAAAAAGGTGTTTTCTCGAATCATCCGGAAATAGGGCAGTTGAAATCGAAATTATTAGAGGAAGGGGCTATTTATGCTAGTATGTCGGGAAGTGGTTCGACTGTCTATGGCATTTATTCTTCTCAACCAAAATTATCCTTTTCTAAAGATTATGAGCGCGTATTTTCGCTTGATTTTTCCGACTAATTCTTGTTGAGACTGAGCTTTTCTCTGGCAACCTGATTCGCGCAATGTATTTCAACAATATAAAGGCCTTGAGAAAGTGAATTTAAATTAAGGAGCGACTTATTACTGAAAGTATTCTTGATGAATACAAGATCTCCCGCCATATTGTAAATTTGAATAGAAATTATTTCTTGTTCAGCCTCTATTGTTAAGTGGCCATTCGCTGGATTTGGAAACATTGAAATTCTAAGTTTATTTTCAACTGGACTTAATCCAGCACTGCTATTCGGATCTGCTTCAAAATGAGAAACCCCTCCAAGATCTTGCCCGACAAATAGATTCAATTCTCCGTCATTGTTAATGTCATTTACAGCAAATGAACTGTATGATTGCACATCAATATTTACATAGTTTTCCGAAACCAAGGTGAATGATTCGCCCGAGTCAATGTTGCCATCTATATTATTGTAATACATTAGATTTCCATTAATTGAACCTAAGAATAGAACTGTATTTCCATTCTCAATGAAAAAATGTGGGCTTGGATATCCGTCAGGTAATATAGAAGCAATATCGATATTACCTAAAAGAGAGTTGGTGAGTTCAAACAATGGATTTAAAGATGTTCCAATGTTTTTATAGTAGATGAGTTCGCCCGTTTTCTGTCCTAAGACCAGATCCAAGAGTCCATCTTTGTCTAAGTCAAAAAGCTGTGGGTGACAAAATGAATGAACATTAATAACGTTGCCACTGTTGTCCTGATAATTGTCAATGCTGGTAGAATAGTTCGCGTTTCCTCCTAGACTCGTATTCTCGTGGAAAGCCAATGTGCCATCTTCCTTACCTATAAACATGTCATCATCACCATCATTATCGATATCACCAAAGGTTGGTATAACTCTTAATCCATAATTAAATGAAGATAAATTGAAGATATCATTGTCTATAAAACTAAACTCAGGAGTGTTCGCAGTACCAGTATTTAAATAAAGCGCTATGCTACTTTCTTTATCAAGAACAGGTTTGTATTTATAGAAATTAGCAACCAATAAATCCTCTAAACCATCTTGATTGTAGTCTGAGAATACAGGGACGCTTCCTGTTCCATGCTCAATCATTTGATTTTGAAGAAAGTCAGAAGAAATAAAAATAAAATTGGGAGCGGTATTTGTCCCTAGATTTTTATAAAATTGGACGCTTTTGGTATTGAATGAGATGTTTTTTGCATTAGGACAGACGATTAAATCTTTGATGTTATCAAAATCGACATCTACGTAAAAAGCCGCTGGAAAAAGTTGTGTATATGAAGGAGTTGTATTTGAAGGGAAATTACTTTCAACACTTACCATCGCAGAGTTTGAATTGACAACAGTTCCTCCGTTAATCAGTAAGTTTAAATTGGTGAAAGCTACATCTCCAATAATTAAATCAATGAGTCCTGAATTATTGTAATCTAGACCCAATAAGGTAGACCCAGAGTGATTTGCTTTAACAGCTTTATTTTTTTCGATGTTAGCTTCAGGGTTTGGAACAGTTCCGCCACTGCATGGAAAGTCTGGATCGTTTAATAAGAGTGAATTTGTACTTACATCTTCGGAAAATTTTCCCCAGCACTCATTCTTCAATTCAAAAATTAACGAATCCGGAATGCCATAGAGCTCCATGCTTTGATTTTTATGATACTCTACATGTGACCCCCCGATATGAAAAGTTAGAACGTCGATATCTCCATCATTATCAACATCTAGAATCGCAGGAATATCACTTGAACTGACAAATAAGTTAGAGTATAATGCAGGTAATTGTGTGTAAACAATGTCTTGATAAAGCTCCCATTGAAGTCCGGTTGCAGCGTTGCCTATATTTCGGTAAACTTTAATACCTCCAATGCCATAAGTAAATAAATCTTTTTCACCATCATTATCGTAATCCACCATTGTAGCACGATAACGCATTCCAGGAGGAAATTTGTTTTGAGCATTGTAGGCCAATTCATAGTGCAGTCCTCCGTTTGTTTCTTGAGTATATACGATAATGTTATCCGAGCTTCGATCAAATATGAATAGATCCATATCGCCGTCATAATCAAAGTCAAAGTCAGAAAACTGAGCATAATTCAATCCTCCACCCCAAGGTAAAGAGAGGTTTTCCCCACCTATATTTACAGGAATATTTGGATCGTATTGAAAACCAAATTGTCCCAGTATATTGAAATTTAAAAAGCAAAGACAGGATAAGATAAGTAATTTAAACATAATTTATAGACTTAATTATAAGACGATTCTCAACAAAGATTAGTTGGTTTATTAAAATTTGTTCCCATATTGTTAATTCAAGTTAAAACTCAAATATAGATGAAATGAATTTAAAAACCATGCGTTTAAATGTAAATCAAAAACAAATTCTATGAAAGAGCTATTCCAAAATGTATTTTTCAAAATGGGTATGATAGTTATCCTTATTTTACTCTTATTAATTCCTGCAGTTATGGTGCAGGGCTTAATTCATGAAAGAATGAGTAGGCAGGACGAGGCTGTATTTGAAGTTAGCTCGAAACATGCTGGACAACAATCAATAATGGGCCCCGTATTAACAATACCCTTTGATAAAGTTCGTCAATTGAAGAGAGAGAATGGAACGTATAAATCCGTTAAAGACCGCCATTACTTCCATATTCTACCTGAAGATTTAACAATTGATGGGAGCATAAAACCCGAGAAAAGAAAACGGGGAATTTTCGAAGTCGTGGTTTATGGATCAAAGTTGAAAGTAAATGGATCATTTAATAACTATAATTTTGATGATTATGGCTTGTCTGCAGAAAACTTATTACTCGACAAAGCTTTTTTTACTATAGGAATTAGTGATTTAAAAGGTGTTCGGGATCAAGTGAAAATTAAAATTAATGACTCCACAATAATGTCTAATCCGGGAGTCATCTCCAATGATTTCGTTGCTTCGGGTTTACATATTCGTTACCCATTATCTGATCTACCAGGGAATTTGGAGTTTAATTTTGATCTTTCATTGAATGGGTCAGAAAGTATTATGTTTACGCCAATTGGTAAGGTCACAAATGTAACTCTTATTTCGCCATGGGTTGATCCAAGTTTTGATGGTTCTTTTCTTCCTAAAAAGAGAAAAATAGATAAAAATGGATTCAAAGCCAACTGGAAAGTATTGCATCTGAATAGAAATTATCCTCAATCTTGGGTAAATAGTCAGCATCATGCTTCTGAATCAGAATTTGGTGTTAATTTGAAACTACCTGTTGATGTCTATCAGAAATCAATGAGGGTTGCTAAATATGCCATTCTGTTTATTGTGTTGACGTATTTGGTGTTCTTCTTTGTTGAACTATTGAATAGAATACTGATTCACCCTATTCAATATATTTTAGTTGGAATAGCTCTTGTGCTTTTCTATTTATTGATGTTGGCATTTAGCGAGCAAATGTATTTCGACCTTGCTTATGTATTAGCGGCTACGATGACTATTTCATTGGTACTGTTTTATTGTAAATCAATATTAAAATCATGGGCCTTAGCCGGAATGACTGCAACAATTTTAGCAATTCTCTATAGCTTTATATTCATCATTATTCAAATGCAAGATTTAGCTCTTCTGTTTGGTAGTTTAGGAATATTCTTAATACTAGGAGTGACAATGTATTTCTCAAGAAAAATTGATTGGTTTAGTTTAGGAGAATCTGACAAGAAAGAGCTGAAAAATTAATTAGACATTAATCAATAGCCACTATCAAACTAGGTAGTGGCTTATTTGTGTTCAAAAATAGTTGCATTAGGTTTACGTACTTTTTTAAGAAACTGTGTTGTGTCATCTTTATCTCGATAACCTATAGGACAGACAAGTACTGGGGAGAATTGATTGTCATCAATACTTAAGATCTCACTGTATGCTTTAGGATCAAAGCCTTCCATTGGAGTAGAATCTATTCTTAGATTAGCGCATGTATGCATTAATTGTCCAAGTGCAATATAGGCTTGTTTTGTGTTCCATGTAAAGACTTCTTCATTAGACATAGCAGCGATAATGGTTTTCATGTAGTTGCCATATCCAAGCAGTTTGTCTATGGAAGAATTTTGGGTATCAGCTGTATTTTGAATGTGTTCGTCAATTTGAGAGTCTCCCATTTTTTTTGCAGCGCACAAAACTATCAAATGAGAAGCTTCGCCTACTTGAGCTTGTCCATAAGAAGCAGGGACAAGTTGGCGAAGTATGTTCTTCGATTGAATAATGATGAACTTTAATGGTTGTAATCCATAAGAAGAGGGAACCAGTCTCAATGATTCTTTTATGATATCGAGGTCCTTTTCAGAAACTGATTTTGTTGAATCAAACTTCTTTGCAGCATACCGCCAATTTAGATCTTCAATTATTTTATGCATACGAATCTTTTAAAGGACGTCTAAACTATCCAATATTTCTTGAGTGAGTGTAGGAGGGAAGTTCCCATTCTTAACCTCCTGCATTATATAATCCGCTGTCTTAGTAGCATTTTCTTTTGAAGAAAAACTATGAATACCTTGAATAACGGGAATGTGAATTTGATTAATTAGCATTGTTGACCCTTCGAAAATTTGATAACCCCAGCCTTCATTTTCAGTAAAAACAATTTTGTATGAGATAGTTTTTTCTGCATCATTAGTTTCAACAGAATTTTTGATTTTTGACGTCGACTGATTTGTTGTTTCTTCAGTAGAGCAGGATAAAAAAATGAAAAGAATCGGAAATATAAATTTAGCCATTATAGAATAATAAATTTGGACTGATAAACAGATCCTTGGTCTTTATGCCTCAAAGAAATGAAATAATTACCACTCGACAAATTATTTTTATGGACAATAAATTCTTCCGATGTTTTTTCAACTTGCACTTGATCTGTAATATTTTCACCCAAACACGAAAATATTTCGACTTTTAAGCCAGTTGTGTTCACTTTTATTTTAAAAAACGAGCGCACTGGATTTGGGTAGATTTCAATTGTTGAAAAGTCATTTACTTCTTCAATATTAACTATTCTTCTGTAGGCATAGAGATCATCTAAAAACTCTCCATTATATCCAGACCCAACGAAAGCAACATCTTGAATCACAAATGCGATGGCTTCTGTTCTTCCTACTCCCAAAAAATCAGCTCTTTGAATCCAACTATTAGTGAAGTAGTTATATTCCCATAAGTCCTTTGTATAATTTGAATTAATATCTTCTCCTGCGCAAATAAAACCTTGAGGAAAAATACCCCATGCTGCTGCACCTCTTCTTTCCGTACCAGGAAAACTCGCTTTTTGTACCCAGAGATCAGTTGTCGAATTGTACTGCCAAAAATCATTTCTTACTACTCCATCATCACCTGTACCAATATAACCTTGACCACCTATATTAAATCCGACGGCATCCTTACGTGCAGTTCCTTGAAAGTCAGAAACCTGCGTCCAAGCGTTAGTTGATTTATTGTATTTATACATGTCTTTTTTAAAGCCCGATGCATCTTGACCTGTACCAACATAACCTTCGTCGTTAATCGTAAAAGCAACGGCGGAACGTCTTGGAGAACCAATGAAATCAGCTTTTTGAGTCCAAGCTCCAGTTGCTAAATCAAATTCCCATAAATCTTTAAAAAATGGATTTGTTTCTCCTTGTCCGAGGCAAACATACCCTTGATTTTGTATTGAAAACGCACAAGCAGAGCCACGACTGAGACCACTACCATTAATTCCTCCCATGGAGACTTCATCGTCCCAATCATCTTGCCAAAAGGTGTATGAATACATTTTCCTACGAAAACCAGAATCGTCTAACCCTGAAACTGTAAATCCTTCTCCATTAAGCACAAAACTGACAGCAACTGATCTAGGGGCACCATTAATGGAGTCTTTAATTACCCACTGATCTTGAGAGAATGCAGTTAAGTTTAATGCAAGAAAAATAAATAATACTAAAATTTTCATATTAATGTTTAATGAATTTTTCACTTGAAACAATTTGATTGTTTTTCGTCATAGCAATTAACAAGTATGATCCAGAAGTAAGAGTTGAAACGTCAATTTTATGTTCAAATTTGGATGTAAAAATCAATTCTCCGGTAAAAGAGTGAATTTCTATTTGCTCAATTATATCAGAAGAAGTTTCTATTCGTAAATTACCAACAACGGGATTAGGATAGACTTTAATGTTAGCTGACAGCTCTTGTAAACCGAGAACAGTAGAAGGGTAATACTTATAAAAAGATGATTTTTTACCCGAATAGCCTTTTCCAGTCCCTACATAGCCTACGTCATCAATACTGAATCCAACAGCATATTTTCTTTGAGATCCACCATAATCTGATTTTACTAACCATTCATCGTTAAAAGGATTATATTCCCATAAATCATCAAGTAACCCACCATTTACTCCCATACATACATAACCTCTCGATCCAATGGAGAATGTGGCAGATCCAGCGCGAGCGCTACTTGGAAGTGAAGCTTTAGCACTCCATTGATTGGTTGAGGCATTGAATTCCCAAATATCATTTCGATATAAGTCTTGATCTGTACCAAGTCCAACATAAGCTTTGAAGCCAATAGTAAAACTAGACAGCTGGTATCGATTTCCTCCTGGGAAGTTTGCTAATTGTGCCCATTGATTAATGGAAGGCTTATATTCCCAAAGCTGATTAGAATAATTGTTTGGTCCCATTTTACCACCACAAATGTAGCCTTTAGAATCGATAGAAAACCCTGTTGAAAAATAGGTTCCAGAGCCGTTTCCTCCAGGGAAATTTGCTTTTTGAACCCATGTATTAAAAATGGAATTGTATTCCCAAAAATCGTTTAAAACAGTAGCACCAGCATCACTTGAGTTAACAGTATTAATTCCAGTTCCAACATAACCTGAAGTCCCAATTGAAAAAGCAATTGCATTTCTTCGAACAGCCCCTGGTAAATCAGCAATTTGAGTCCAAACGCTGTTCGTAGGATTAAATTTCCAAAAATCACGGTGAACAACTTCTGCAGTGTCAATTCCAGTTCCGATATATCCAAAACCATTTATTGAAAAACCAACAGCCCGTTCTCGTTTCAAGCCTTCACCAATGAAAGTTGAGCCGAAATCAGTAGTTTTCTCCCAATAATTCTCAGTCTGTCCAAAACAGCCAAACTTAAACATACTCAAGAACATTAATATTATTAGTAAACGAGAAGTCATTAGCGAAAAATAAATTTATTGGAATGAATTAATTGATCGTCGACCATTACGTTGTAATAATATATTCCCGCCGATAAATTGTCGCGGTACAAAGTAGTTTTGGAATTCGATAACTTCAAAGTCCGAATTAAATCTCCATTCATAGAGTAAATAGTTATTTCACCATTCTCATATTCTCCTGATTTAAAATTAACATGGGTTATAGCTGGATTTGGGAAAGTTGTAAATTCAGTATCGTAAATTAAGTCATTCACTCCGGCAATTAAATTAAACTCCCAGAAGTCACTAAAGTTAGTTCCATTAGTACCAGTCCCCATATAAGAAACATCATTTATATTAAAACCTGCCGCAAATCGTCTACTTGTTCCTATGAAATTAGAAAGTAATAGCCAAGAATTTGTCCCTGGATTAAACTCCCAGACTTCAGAATTAACATTAGCTAGAAACGATCCATAACCTCCAACAATATAGCCTTTGCCATTTTGTACTAAAGCGACAGATCCACCGGTAGCTAAACCAGGAAAATTCGCACGCTGTAACCATAGGTTTAAGGTTGGTTTATATTCCCAAAATGCATTACCCGTTTTAATATAGCCCGTACCGTTCATGGAAAATCCAGAATTCCAAGCTGATAATCCAAAAGGAGTCGGGCCTAAGCTTGACCATAAGTTATTGAATGAGTCATACCTCCATAGCTGAGAAGAGCTGATCGCATAACCAATATTATCAATCGTAAATCCTTGAACATTCGAAATTGAGAATGGTGGACTAGCAACAGTTGTCCATGTATTTGTCGATGGAGTATACTTAATAAGTTCGTTACCACTTCCTTGTTGTCCACCACAAATATATCCAGCATCTTCCATCTCAAAGTAAACAACTCCATAGTTTCCAAAGCCGTTATTCCCAGTGAAATCTGCCTTTTGTGTCCATGTATTTGTGCCAGGATCATATTCCCACCAATCAGATTTAACGATATTAATTCCTGTTCCATTATAATGCCCTAATCCAATATAACCACGTGATCCAATTGACAGGCCAACACCACGGTGTCTTCCCTCAGCGCCAAAATCTGCTTTCTGATTCCAAACGGATGACGATTTTACATTAAATACAAACAAAAGAAAAAGGATTGATAAAAATATATTTTTCATTATTTCTTATTTGGCAATTAGTAACTTATGTTGATGTATCGATTGGGAGGTAGTAAGTTTGACCATATATGCGCCAGCTTGAAAATTTCTAACATCAATTTTACTTTTGTTGTCGACAAGTTGTTTGTGTAATATTTTCCCATCCATAGCTAGGATAATTAATTCTCCAGAAGACTCGGTTATGATTTCAAAATAATTATTTGTAGGGTTAGGAGCAATGCTAAAATCAAAAGCGTCTATTTCTGTTAAACCAGCAAATTGCGGGTTAATATTTATAGTGTAGTCTCCATTACCATTGTTCCATCCTTCAACAATAACATATAAAGAATCGTGATTAGCAGAATTCACTGTTAATTTTGATTGAGTTCCACAGCTTGGATGATCATCGTTTATGGCTAATACATTGCCATTGGCATCAGTAACAGTTAAAAATGTATCAAAGGAAGATCCACAAAGCGATACTTCAATAGAGCTATAATTGTTGGCACCTTGAATAAGGTAAAAAACATCAGGTGAATTGTAGACTAAGTTTTGATTTAAGTAGCAAATAGAAGTTGAATGGCTTTCACTAAAAGGAAGACTTAAGAATGATCTTGGATCATCAAATGTATCGCCAATGTAACCAGAACAATCAACGCCATTTTGTATAAATACGCTAAAATCTGTTGTTGAACCCCAGGTGAAACTTGCACACGGGTCTATTGGCAATGTTCCACCTTCCCGATGAACCACACGCATTCTGGACTGTCCTGTAATTGCACCCGACGGGACTGTAAAATTAAATACACTTGCCGCCGATGGAGGAATCCCCATCCATGTGCCGATTGATTCTGAAGGTGAGAAAACTTGATCTCCATTGAAATCAATCCAAGCTTCTCCCACTCCATTATAAGGGCTGCCACATGTACCAAATTGTAAATTCAAGGTATAAGAATTGCCAGCACCAATAAATACTGTTTGTGCTAGATATTCTTCGGTTCCAAGAAGACCAGGGCAGCCAGTATAAAAGATTGCTCCAGCATCACCAATAAGCGTTAAACTTTCAAGGTTTGAGTCAATAGTCGACGTCGGACCTGATGTTAAACAGTATTGTGAGAAATTGTAAGAAGCTCCTGTGATAAAGAAGAGTAGAAGTAGTAGTCTTATCATTGATTAGTAGTTTCAGATAAAGGTAATATTTTTTTCTTTTGTATAAGACGAATAATTATTTAGAATAGTTGGCTGATTTCATCCATGGTTAATAACTTTTTAATATTTAAAGGTGATTATTGTATTCTCCGTAATTTAAAGTCGGAACTTTACATCAACTAAAATAGCAACATGGAAACTCACACTACTATTCAAGATCAGATTAATGAACTTAATGCTCAATTAACTGGAGAAATGTTCCACGACATGGACATTAAAGACCAAATTCATAATTTAGAAATGAAGATAAAAGGTGTAAAGCCAATGGATAGTCACTTTGACTGTGTAGGTTGTGGGTCTTAGTTTTTTTTGAAATCGTGGCGTTAGCTTTTACGCTGATAATTAGAAATAAGGAGTATTCTACTTTTGTTAAATTACGTTCATTAACCCCTTAGGTAAATCTCCGCCTAAATTATTAGATTACTGCATAAAAGCAAACATTAGAATGTTTGCTCCCATTTTCAAAGCTAATTCACGCTTGTTTTTTGAGTCATTATGGACTTCAGTGTTTTCCCACCCATCACTTAGATCGGTTTCGTAGGTATATAAACATAATAATCTTCCATCTTCAATAATGCCAAAAGCTTGGGATCTTTTGCCATCATGTTCATGGATTTTAGGCAAGCCGTTAAAGTCATATTTTTGATGAAAGACATCATGGTCAAAAGGCAATTCGACTAATTCACTATTTGGAAAAACTTTTTTAAGTTCTACACGGATGAATTCATCCATTCCATAGTTATCATCAATATGTAAAAAGCCTCCTCCTCTGAGGTATGTGCGAAGATTTTCAGCTTCCGAAGATGAAAAAACGACATTTCCATGTCCAGTCATGTGTATAAATGGAAATAAAAACAGATCTGGGCTCCCTACTTCAACGTAAGGAACATCAGTAGCGATGTTCATTGCTAGATTGTTATTACAGAATTGAATAAGATTTGGAACGGCAGTGGGATTAGCATAATAATCGCCACCCCCACTATATTTTAAAACTGCTAATTGATAACTACCTTGTGCGGAAACTGATAAACTAATTATTATGCTAAAAATAAGAAGAAAACATTTCATTCAATAAGGGTTTTAGCGAACATGCACGCATACAATCCTGCAGTTTCAGTTCTGAGTCGATTTTCACCTAAAGTTATAGCTTTATAACCATTATTCAAAGCCAATTCAATTTCCTCTTTCGTGAAATCACCTTCAGGACCAATTAATATTGGGCAATTTGTTTTTGAGAAGTCTTGATGGAAAGTATGTTTATCTTCATCTCGACAATGAGCAATTAGGCCGTTTGGATTTGATTTCACGAATGACTTTAAGTCGACAATATCGTTGATTTTTGGCAAGAATGTTCTTTGTGATTGTTTCATAGCCGATACTGCTTTTTTTAGTAATCGATCAATTTTCAATTTAGTTCTTTCTTGGTTCTTACAAGCAATAAGTGAGATTTCGGTAATGCCTAATTCAGTCGCTTTTTCAATAAACCATTCCATTCGATCCATTTGTTTCGTAGGACCAATTGCAATATGTATGGAATAATCTAAAGGTAAATCTTGGTCAACTTTAAGAATTCTCAATTCACATTTTTTAGAATGATATTCTTTTATTTCACATGTAAAAGAAGCACCTTTTCCATTTAAAACAACAAGTTTGTCATTTGTTTTCATTCTTAAAACACGTATAATGTGTTTCGATTCCTCTTCAGACAAAATGAAGGTCTGAAGTGATGCATTGATATTAGGGTCGAAGAATAAACGCATTAGTGCATTAGTTTAAAAATCATTTCTTTCATGAGTTGACCAGGTGTGAAATTTGTATTACCAACCCCTTTTGATTTTAAGTCATATTCATGTAAAACCGAAATGTTAGCGGCAATTTTTTTAGGGTTGTAGATTTTTGTAGATGCCAACAATTTCCCAGCAACAAAAGGATGAACCTTTATGGTTGAAGCGACAGCATCTTTTGATTTATTGCTGAGAAAATGAATTTTCATCATTTGAATATGCAATTTAAAAATATTTGATATTATCAAAATTAGATTACCTGCTTTTGAATTATGATCAAAGTAATCAATTATTTTGTTTGCTTTCAAAACATCTCTAACACCAATAGCGTTGACTAATTCAAAAACATTATAGTCCTTAGAAATACCAATATTTTCTTCAATATGAACTTCATTGATAGTCGTGCCACTCTCAATTAATATGTCCAGTTTATCTACTTCGTTGGCAATTTTATTTAAATCATCTCCCAAAAATTCAGCCAAGAGGGAGGCCGCTTTAGGGGTTAATCCGTAGCCTTTACCTTTTACAAATGTATCGATCCAATTGACGAGTTTGTACTCTGGAATTTTATCAGATTTATAAACGATTCCGTTCTTACCAACAGCTTTGAGTGCTTTTTTTCGAGCATCGTATTTCTTATATTTATAATTGATAACGAATATAGTCTGATCGGCTGGTGACTTTAAATAGGAAACCAATTCTTCAATTCCTTTAAAATCTTGAGCTTCTTTGAGCACTACAAGTCTACGTTCGGACATCATTGGATAACCCTTTGCTACAGAAATCATACTTAAAGCGTCAGAATCTTTACCGTATAAGATGGTTTGATTGAAATCACGCTCATGGTCTTCCAAAGCGTTTTCAATTATAGCAGCGGTAATTTTGTCAATATAGTAAGGCTCTTCTCCATGCAAGAAGTAAATTTTTTCAAAGTTTTTGGCTTTGATATTAGATATGATAGTAGCGTAATCCATTCTATTTATGTGCCGTCCATAATTGCACAAGTTCTGTCAAGGTTGCAGTTCCTTTTTCCATATCTTGGATGCTCACATACTCATGTCTTGAATGAATTGCTAATTCACCAGTGAAAATATTAGGGCAGGGAAGCCCCATAAAAGAAAGACGAGATCCATCTGTACCTCCACGTATTATTGTAGGCAGTGGTATTATTCCGGCATTCTCCATTGCTTTTATTGCGTAATCTGTCACAAAAGGTACATTTTGGATGACTTCCTTCATGTTTCGGTATTGCTCAGTAACTTCAAAAGAAGTTGCCAAATCAGGATAGTTAGAAAGGACTTTGTTTAAGATATCTTCTAAACGATTTTCATATTCTTTCAGTTTACTTGTTTGATGATCTCGGACAATAAACTGAATTACAGTTTGCTCCATTCCTCCGTTTATAGCAACGGGGTGAATAAATCCTTCACGATCTAAAGTTGTTTCTGGAGACCATTCATCTTTTGGTAAAGCATCAACAAATTCAGCGGCAACTTTCATTGCACTTACCATTTTACCTTTAGCATATCCAGGATGAGCTGTTATTCCATTAATAGTAACGGTCACAGCATCAGCTGAAAAACTTTCGTCCTCAATTGAACCCAAAACACCACCATCTAAAGTATAGCCATAATCTGCATTTAACTTTACCATATCTAAATGATCTACACCACGACCAATTTCCTCATCTGGAGTGAAAAGAATTTTAATTGTTGGATGTTTTATTTCTGGGTTAGAAACAAGGTGCTGAATCACATCCATAATAATTGCAATACCAGCTTTATCATCTGCACCTAACAATGTTAATCCACTTGCTGTAATAATATCATCTCCTACCTTTTGTTTCAAGTAAGGATGTTTCTCAGTTGTAATCACTTGAGTATTATCATCCGGTAAAGTAATTGGACTACCGTTATAGTTCCGATGTACGATTGGCTTTACATTTGTACCACTGCAATCAGGTGCTGTGTCCATATGCGAACAAAAACAAATGGTAGGCAAGCTCTTGTTTGAGGTGTTATTCTCCAATGTTGCATAAACATAACCCCATTGATCCATTTCAGCGTCTGAAATATTTAATTCTAATAACTCAGCAACAAGAATTTTTCCGAGATTTTTCTGAATCATTGAGGACGGAAAAGTACTTGAATTTGGATCTGCAGTTGTATCTACTTTTGCATATTTTATAAATCGCTTCTCAACAGTTGAGGTGTAATTTTTCATTCTATTTGTTTGAACTCAAAAATAAGAAAATTAAAATAAAAAAGCTGCTATCGTTTGACAGCAGCTTTAAATATGGTATTTATTTTTTCTTTAGAAAATTTCAGAAGCAGAGAAGTGAAATTCTCCTTCAATTTGTGCATTTTCATCAGAATCAGAACCGTGAACAGCATTCTTCGCTTTTGATTCAGCGTATGCCTTTCTTATTGTCCCTTCTTCAGCATCAGACGGATCAGTTGCACCGATTAAAGTTCTAAAATCAGTTACTGCATTTTCTTTTTCAAGAATGGCAGCGAAAATAGGACCTGAAGTCATGTATTCTACTAATTCTCCGTAGAAAGGTCTTTCTGCATGTACATCATAAAATTTCTTTGCTTGGTCTTCTGACAAACGAGTATATTTCATCGCTTTGATTTTAAAACCAGCATCAGTAATCATTTGAATTATGTTACCCACATGTCCGTTCTCAACGGCATCTGGTTTTAACATTGTAAAAGTTTTATTTGTAGCCATTTTTTTGATTTAAATTTTTCGGCAAAGTTAATATTTTCTTATATAGACTGAACTATCGTTATTGTTTTTTTTAATTTTTAATTTTGAGGAGAATAAAAAATATTTTTTTGTTCTTTTTTGGTTATATGATAAAAATGATCTATATTTGATGTATGAAGATAACGGAGTAGTTTACCGTTATCTGGAGTTTTATAGTTTTAGCATGGTTTAGCAGAAAGAGGAACAAGTTTTTTAAAATTTGTTCCTCTTTCTTTTTTTTAAAGAATTCATTGTACTTTTAGTCCAAATAAATTTCATAGCTATGATTAGACTTTCGCTTACTGTTATTACCATTTTAACATTCATTTTTCAGACCAACGCTCAAACACAAGGTGTTGCTTATACTGCTGTTGGTAAGGGAGTGGCAACAACCTTTGTCACTGATTATAATAGTTTAGGCGTTAATAGTTCTGCTTTAGGATGGGGCACGGGCTATGAAGGAAAGAAGTTCACTATGGGTATGACAGAATTCAGTTTAGGAATTTATTCTGATAATTTGAATTCAGATAAATTATCATCATTATATAAAGCCATTCGAAATGAAGTTATAGGAAAGGAACAAGAAACTGATTCTTGGGCAACTCAAGCTGAAAATGCTGCTGACTATCTTCAAACAGGAATTAGTATTGATGCCACATACAATTGGTTTGGCGCATCTTTTCAAAGTGAAAAATTTGGAGGTATAGCCGTTAACATTCAAGAACAATACAATTGGTATTCAAAATTAAGTGCAGATGTATCAGGGATCACTTTTCAAGGAAAGTTCTCTGACTATTTTGATCAATTGACTGTCGTTTATGGCACTGACACTACAACAATTTCAAATTCAGGTAATATTTCAAATGACACCCTAGAGCATGTTGTTGCTGGCACGCTCGCCGCACCTTTAAGCTTGGCAGAAGTTACAAATGGAACAGATATTAAATTTTCTTGGAACAGATATTATAACATTGGTTATGGAAGAAAGCTTTTTGGTGATTCTACGTTTGCTTTATATGCTGGAATTGGAGGTCGTTTTATTCAGTCAACTGCCATGTTTAATTTTACTTCTGATGAAGACGGATTAAGCTTACAATCTTCAGTTTCTCCAAATTTTGATATAAATTATGGTTCAATTGCCAATTCAAATTCTACGACCTTTACTGATAGAGGAAAGTCGATACCAACTTCAGTTGGTAGCGGGTATGGCTTAGATTTTTCTGTCAGTGCAATTCTTTTTAAGCGTTTGAAGATTGGAGCTGCTGTTAATAATATTGGGTCCGTTACTTATAATAGAAACGTTTACAATGTGAGAGATACATTAGTTGGTGAAATTGCACTAGACGGGTTATCTAATAATAATGTTACCAATGCCATGGATGTTTTCTTGAAAGAAGGAGGACTTTTAAACTTAGTTGGAGCTGAGAAAATTAAAGTAGCAAACGCTGCTACTTTTCGCGTTGGAGGTAGTATAGATTTTGGTAAGAAAGCAAGTATTGGTGTTGATTTCGTTGCGCCTTTTAATCGTGACAACCCTGGTAGTATAGAAAATGCAGTTTTTTCGATTGGTGGAGAAATCAAACCGCTTAAATGGTTAGCGCTTAGCGCAGGGTATTACGGTGGTGGAATTTACAAATCAAATATTCCAGTTGGAATCAATTTCATTTTGGGCGACGGAACATATGAATTTGGAATTTCCTCTAGAGACGCACTTGCATTTTTTACTAAAGGGTCAAATAGTGTTTCTACTGCATTTGGAGTAATGAGATTTAGATTTTAATCTGTTGGATAATTGCTTTCAATTCTGCAAGAATCATAGCAGTTGCACCCCAAACTATTTTCCCCTTAATATCAAAATAAGGAACATTTTCTTGAGTTAATTCACTAGAAATTCTAATGGATTTTGTTTTAAAGTTTTCGATCGCTAAAAGTGAAAACAAATCAAAATGAATAATCTCCTCAACTTCTCGTTCATCTGGTGTCAATAGAGGTTTAGATTTTGTGAAGAAAACAAAAGGATGCACTTTGAAATTACTAACAGGTATATAAATTTCACTTAATTGAGAAATTAATCGTCCGTCGTTCGCTTGAAAATCTACTTCTTCATGACATTCTCTTCTTGCTGTTGCAATTAAATCAACATCGGAAGAATCCATTTTTCCACCAGGGAATGCTATTTGACCAGAATGGACACCATCGTATTGAGGACGTTGAATTAATACTGAGTAAATTGAATTTTTAAAGGGATATAATATAATACCAACAGCGGATAGCCTTAAATCAAGAGCTGAAGTTTTTAGTTTTCTTGCTTTTAATCGAGAAACAGGCATTAATGTGAGATGAGCTTCGTCACCTGGCAGTTCCTGTGCTGTAATGGTTGATAACTGAGAAATAAATTGATCAATATTCATTATCGAACAGATGCTATAATTCTCAGGAAATCATCATACAAATATCCCATATTCGCCCTTTTTCCAATCATTTGAAATACATAAATTTCATCATCAATATCTAGAGTCGCCAAGTAATAAGTTGATTCCGCTCTCCCTTCAGAAGGCTCTTCATGTATAATCTGTATGAACCCAATTTGATTTGTAGAGTCAGGGATTTCTTTTTTTATAGAAGTAGAAAAATCAGTTAAAGAATTTTGACGTTGAATAATATAGTTGTCATGAACCGCATTTAATGGAGTTGTTTCATAGTCAAATGTATATTGTATCGTTTCAATTTGATCATTATCAAAGAGCTCTACGGATAATCTCAAGGATAAATCATAACAGATATATGAGTCATATTTATCGGAGATTAAATAATAACTATCATATGCATCGGTGAACATTTCCGGAAGCATATGTGTGATGTTCTCAAAAGATGTTTCTTCTATGCCTGGAAAGTTCATGTTGTTTTCCTGTAGTATCTTTTTGTTCGACTTCACTCTTGAACCAGGACATGCTGTTGTTATGAATAGCATTAATATAAATAAAAGTAGCGTATGCATCTTCATGTTATACGAATATAACATTTGTATTTGAATTTATAGAGCTTTGGAATTATTCGCGGTATTACGTGAAACATTTGTTATCTTTAACATTGGAATAATAAAATCAAGATAAGGTGGTATTAGCAATTAATTGGGAAGTAAGTGCAGAATTGATAGAAGGTTGGAGCACGCCAAATTTGTATGGTTTATTGTTTGTCTCTGGCCTAATGCTTGGATATTTTGTGGTTCAGAGAATGTACAAAAGAGAAGGTGTAAGTGATGATAATCTTGACAAGCTTGTTTTCTATATGATTATTGCCACAATTGTTGGAGCTCGTCTGGGGCATGTCTTTTTCTATGGGCCTTATTTTGACGTTATTCATCCAAATGGCTATATTGAAGAAGGATATCTGTCCCATCCACTTTCCATATTAAAAGTTTGGGAAGGTGGCCTAGCAAGCCATGGAGGCGCTGTAGCAATTTTAATTTCCTTGATGATTTATTCTCGGAAAGTTGTCAAAAAGCCTCTTATGTGGATTCTTGATAGAATTGTTGCGCCAATTGCCATTGCTGCTTGTTTTATACGTTTGGGAAATTTAATGAATCACGAAATTGTAGGTGACATAACAACAGTACCATGGGGTTTTAAATTTTTGTACCATGACTGCTATCCTCCTTATGATTGTGATTGGGCCGATATAGTCATAAGGCATCCAGCGCAATTATATGAATCTTTGAGCTATTTTTTCTTGTTCTTTTTATTATTATTCTTGTATTGGAAAAAGCAAATGTGGAGAAAGCCAGGTGTCTTGTTTGGTACATTTTTAATCGGTCTTTTTGGAGCAAGATTCTTCATCGAATTTGTGAAGCTAGGACAAGCGGCTAGAGACTCAGATTTGATACTTAATACAGGGCAATTGTTAAGTATTCCTTTTGTATTAGCCGGGATTTACATTCTCGTAAGAGGTCTTAAAAAGAAAGAAATTGAAGAGCCGCCAATTGATGTGGAAGAATAATTAAGCGTTTTTCACTTTTTCCCAAGTTGATAACATACTTTCTTGCGTTGGACGATTTTCTTCAGGTTCTCGCAATGGTTGGCATTCAATTAGCGTTTCCTTACATTCTTTAGGAAGTGTTTGATACAATGAAGTTCCCTTTGTTTTCCAAGAAATCATTTCATCGCTCACCTCTTTTATTTTCTTAGCGGGATTCCCAACAATTAAACTTCTTTTTGAAAATACTGATTTAGCCGCAACAAAGGACAAAGCTCCAACAATACATTCATCTTCAATAACAGCATCATCCATAATGACACTGTTCATTCCAATGAGACAATTTTCACCAATAATGCCCCCATGGATAATTGCACCATGACCAATATGTGCCCCTTTTTTAAGTAAAACCGTAGTTCCAGGAAACATATGAATTGTGCAGTTCTCTTGAACATTACACCCATCTTCAATAATAACCTTACCCCAATCTCCTCGAATTGCAGCATTAGGACCGATGTAGACATTTTCGCCTATAATAACATTCCCTGTAACACTCGCTTTTGGGTGAATAAAACTACTTTCTTTAATAACAGGAATGAAACCGTTGAATGAATAAACTGACATTTTTTAATTTTTTGATACTCAAAGATAATGTTTCTACTAGGATTGGTGCGTTTTTGATAAGAACATCATTTGAATTCAATGCTAAGTCCCCAATAATAAAATCGAAATCGTCATAATCTTCGTGCTTATTTATTAGTCATGGTGATCTGTCAGACCTAGAGAGATTGTCGTTTTAGATGAATAAACAAGAATTAGCAAATTATAAAGACCTTGAAGAATTAATTAATACTTTAGCAGACCAAATATTAAATAGACATGAGTTATTGTGAATATTGTGAGAGCGAAAAAGCGAAAGAAGTTCATTTAGACTATCACAATAATTGGTATGGTTTCCCTTTAGAAGATGATAATGCACTTTTTGGGCGTTTAATTCTTGAAATAAATCAAGCCGGGCTCTCTTGGGAAACTATTCTGAACAAAGAGAATAATTTTATTGATGCTTATTCAAGGTACAATATTACTGCTATTGCTAATTATGGTGACGAAGATATTGAACGCTTATTGAATGATGCTGGTATTATCAGAAATAAATTAAAAGTCAATGCTGCAATTTACAATGCAAAACAAATTTTGGAGTTGCAAAAAGAATTTGGTAGCTTTAAGAATTGGCTTGATACAAATCATCCACTTTCTCGAGAAGAATGGACTAAATTGTTCAAAAAAACGTTTAAATTTACAGGCGGGGAAATCGTCAATGAATTTTTGATGAGTACAGGATACTTGTTTGGAGCACATGTCAAAACTTGCCCGGTTTTTGATGAGGTAAAATTAGAAATGCCAAAATGGATGGAATTATGAAGAAATTGTTGATTATTTTTATGGTAGGAGTATTTGCTCAAGTCAATGCTCAGATTAGTGTTAATGCAGGTGCAAGTGTTCTTCTTGGAACCGTTCGGGATGCTGGTGCATGGGGAGGCTTTCATCTTGGGGCAGAGTTGCCAACTGATGATCAAACGGCTTATTACTTAAGATTTACACATCATTTTAAAAACAAGGCTTCTGTTGCAGATCAAGTTTTTTTAACACCTGTTGATCCAAATGATTTTAATTTCCCACTAATAGATAGAACAACTTCAATGACCTATAACCTCGTTGAAGGAGGAATACGTTATTATCTTGGAAGCGGCTTTGATTTTGGTTGGGCAGTTTATGGTGGAACGAATGTAATGGTCATTATTGCGACTGAAAAAGATAATTTTGAGGAATTTGATGAGGATATTTATGTGTTAGACGATGCTTTTCGATTGGATGGATCAATATATGGACTAGGTGCAGGATTAGGTGGGGGAGTTAAATACACACAACCGAGATTAGGAACGTTTTACTTTGATATGAATTTGAACTATTTATTGCTTGGACAATCAACAACACCTCCTCCTTCAGGAGTTCTATTTAGTCCATTAATTTTTAATTTCAATTTAGGTTTTAGATATGATATAAATTGGTAATTATCATTTTTTTTCATTTAATGAAGTAAGAGTTGTCTCAGTTTTTTCGTCAGTATCTTCTTTAAAGTCATTGCACTCCTTCTAATGTACAATGATTTCATTATTCCTGATGCAGCTGAAAATAAACTGAAGCTATTGGTATTACCATAGGTCAATTTTGAGAAAGAACTAAAGCGAAATAGTCCTGAATCTGTTCAATTTATAAAGAAATCAATCTAGGCTCTCGTTGAACAAAAAGTACTTTTCATTGATTAATTTACATCTTTCACTGAATATTATTAATCTTAACTTATTAATATTGAGCTTTATCTATTGATTTTATTGATTGGTAGAATAGTTTTGATATTTCCATATATTTTAACGAAATTGCATTAGACATAAAGATTACCATGAAAGAATTATTAATAGAATCATCTGCTCAAACTCCAGCAATTAAATTTAATCCAAACAATGGATTAATGGAGATTATTGGTCGATCTATTCCTTATGATTCTGACGCTTTTTGGATGCCAATTTTGAGTTGGTTCGAATCTTATGTGTTTACTCCAAATGAGATAACAACATTTAAAATTAATTTAGATTACTTTAATATTTCTTCATCAAAACGAATTTTATTCTTGTTGTATAAGTTAAATGAATTATCTGATAAAGGTCTGGGTGTTTCCGTAATTTGGGAATACCGTAAAGATGACGAAGATATGTATGAAGTTGGACAAGATTATGCATACATGGTCAAAGTTCCATTTGAATTTATAGAAATTAAAGAACCTGATTTGGTTCTTACCAGTCAATAAACTAGAAAATAATTAGCGCCCTCTCCTTTAAGGGCGCTTTTTTTATTTCTAAATGCTAAGTTTTCTTTTCATTTCTGTTATTTTTGTCTCAAAAAAAAGTGAGACTAGTAAAAGACATTCCGCACGAGAAGTACAAGATTCAAATTTTCAATTATAATAGTAAGTACATTGTGAAAATTGAATTGGATCAGTTTGAGCAATCTTATAAAATTGGAGAATCAGATGTTGCAGGATTGGATGAAGTAGAAAATATGATTACAAAATCGCTTTTATCAAATGTGTTAAAACGATTTATTGACATGAAAACGGATTGGTACGAAGCTTTTAAAATGAAAAACACAAATGAAAATGAATTATAAATTATTAATTGCAGTAGCAGGTATTGCAACAATTCTTGCTTCTTGCGGAGTTAAAGACGAAGCGAAGGGCGAAACTGCCACAGATTTAGTTGCTAAGTCAGCGGGAGATTTAAAAATTGCCTTTTATAACCAAGATTCTTTAAAAGTTTACTACAATTATTTTAGAATACAAGACTCTTTGATGATTATTAAGGGTACAAGATTTCAAAATCAATTAGAGTCTAAGAATGCTGCAATTGAAGCCTATATTACTGCTAATGATAGAAAGGCGCAACAAGGTTTGTTAAGTCAAAATGATATTGCACTTATTCAGCAACAAATACAACAAAGACAATATAACTTATCACAATTCCAACAATTGGAAGGAGGAAAACTAGAGAGTGAAACTATGGATATTCTGACAACGATTGGGAATAGAATCGATACATACGGCGAAAATTTTTGTCAAGAAAATGGGATTGATATTTTGTTGATTTATTCAAAAGGTGGACAGTTTAATCACATAAATTCAGCAATGGATGTAACGATAGATTTCACAAGTTACTTGAATGAAGGTCAGAAGGAGATAGAGGCAGGAATCAGTGAAGATAAAGATTAAATAATGCAGATCGCAGAGCAAAAAAAGAAGAGTAACATTGCGGAGTATATTTTATATATGTACCAAGTTGAAGATGTTATTCGTGGTTATAATTTTGATTTAGATCGAATTATGGAACATTATGTTCGACCGCAATTGGCAGATGATTCGTTTATGCCAACTTACCGTAAATGGTATTCAGGTCTAATCATTCAGATGAAGAGTGAAAAAATTGAAAAAGTTGGACATCTTCTCTTAATTCAAGAGATTTTAATTGAGCTGACATACTTGCACAATACACTGATTAATCTCATGGAAAATGATAAGTACAAGAATATTTTTAACGCTGCTAGTGATTTTTTAGAGGAGTTTAAATCTAAATCAGACCTTCAAAAAAAGAATCAAGTAGAAGTTGCTTTTCATGCGATGTACATGAAGTTATTATTGAAAATTCAAAAGAAAGAAATCAGTCCTGCATCAGAGGAAGCTTTTGATACAATGCGAATGATGCTCGCATATCTGAGCAGAGCTTACGTGAAAATGAAAGAAGGAGATTTAGACTTTTTAAATAACTAGGTTCAATCGAAAATTTTCCCTGGATTTAATATTCCTTTTTCGTCAAAAAGATGTTTGATAGATTTCATTAATTGCAGCGTCATAGAATCAAAAGCGATGTCCATGTATTGTTTTTGAACCAGTCCAATACCATGTTCCCCTGATAGAGTTCCACCGAGTTTCACCACTTCCTCAAATAATAAGCGAATGGCTTTTGAAATTTCATTGTCCCATTGATCATTCGTTAATTCTCCTTTCAAAATATTAATGTGAAGATTACCATCACCGGCATGACCGTAACAGATTGACTTGAATCCAAATTCTTCTCCAATTCGTTTTACATGTGAAAGCAATTGTGGTAATTGATAACGAGGAACTACAGTATCCTCTTCCTTATAAACTGAATTCGCTTTTACAGCTTCACCAACACTTCTTCGAAGTTTCCATAAGGTATCTTTCTGTGCTTGAGATTCTGCAAATAGGATTTCTCCAGTTTCATACGTTTCTAGAACATTCATTATTTTAGTGCATTCCTCCATCAAGACTTCAGAATTAAAACCATCAACTTCAATTAACAAATGTGCCTGATGATTATCAGCGATATCAATACTATTGTCCTTTAAAAAATCTTGAGTCCAAATTAATGCGTCACGCTCCATAAACTCTAAGCCACTTGGAGTTATTCCCTCTTTAAAAATTGAAGAAACTGCCTCACAGGCTTTCTCAGCAATAAAGAATGGGACTAATAATAATAAATCTGTCGTTGGGTGCGGAATTAATCGTAAAACAATTTTGGTGATAATGCCTAAAGTACCTTCAGAACCAACCATCAATTGGGTGAGATTGTAACCAGTAGCATTTTTTAAAACATTTGCGCCTGTCCAAATAATTTCACCTCTTGGAAGTACAACTTCAAGATTTAATACGTAATCGCTTGTAACTCCATATTTCACTGCTTTTGGCCCTCCTGAATTTTCAGATACGTTACCACCGATAAAGCAGCTGCCTTTACTCGCTGGATCTGGAGGGTAGAAAAGCCCTTTTTCTTTAACTGCTTCTTGAAGTACCTGTGTTATTACTCCTGGTTCGGTAGTTACTTGTAAGTTGTTTTCGTCAATTGAAATGATTTTAGCCATCTTTTCTAACGATAACGCGACACCTCCAAATAGAGGTATTGCCCCACCGCTCAATCCTGTTCTGGCACCTGAAGGTGTGACGCAGATTTTGTTAGAATGACAATAACGCATAATCTTAGAAACTTCTTCAGTAGATTCAGGTTTTAAGACAACGCTTGGAAGAATTGATAAATCCTCGGTTTCATCATGACTATACTTTATTAAATCATTAGAATTTATTGAGCATCTATCGCCAATTAACTCAGAAAAAAAGTAAATATGTTCCTCAGATATTGTGGTAAATTTCATTATTATTTAAATTCTAAGCTTCTAATATCAATTCCCCTTAATTTCAAACTCAGTACGTCTATTTTGTTGTCGGCCATCAGAAGTCTTATTTGATGCTGAAGGCTTGCTAGGTCCATAACCCATTGCTGTCATTCGACTTGTAGCAATTCCTTTAGCTTTTAAATAATTCACAACAGCTTGCGCCCTATCTTGAGAAAGCGAATTATTGAGTTTAACAGAACCAGTGTTATCTGTATGTCCTGAGATTTCAATTTTCAAAGTAGGAACATCTTTCATTAATTTAACCAAGCGATCTATTTCTGTATTTGAAGTCGGCCTTAACTTTGATTTCCCAGTATCGAAGAAAATGTTTCTAAGTGCAATTTTATTTCCAACTGCGATATTCTTGAGCTCAATTATTTTATTAACTAAATTGTCGGCACTTCCTTTTGGAATGTCAAAATTCTCACTGTGAAATAAATATCCCTTTGCTTTTACAGCGATACCATAATTCTTCCCAGATGCTAAAGTAATAATGAATTTTCCTGTGGCGCTATTTGTTATAAAAGTTTCAATGAGTTTACCAGATGTATTGTCTGTAATTTCAATGTTTGCCTCAACTGCTTTCTTTGTCATGGCGTCTATCGTTTTCCCTTTAAATACAGTAAATGATTTTTTGTTCACTTTAACTGTCGCCTCAATTGAATTGTCTTTAATTGGATTTACGATTGATGCAAGAAGATAATCTTCCGTTGATGTAACAGGTTTTTTTTCTTCGCCCCAAAATGTAACCTTGTAAATGTCATAGCCACCTGATCCACCGTCTCTATTTGATGCGATGTATGCGAATTTTCCATTCGCCGTTGAAGAGAAAAAGAAATCGTCATATGGTGTATTAATTGGATAGCCCATATTGACAGGCTTTGACCAACTACCTTGACCTTTATGTGACACGAAAATATCATACCCACCGAACGAGCCATTTCCTTCAGAAGCGATGTACATAGTTTGGCCATCTAACTTAATGTAAATAGGCCCTTCATTAAACTTACTGTTTACTGTAGAAATCATTTGCGCCGCCATGTAGTTTTTTTGAATTTTACTTTGCATACTACTGTACATAATTTCAAATCCATTACTCCTGTTTTCATTGTCCCTTCCAAAGTAGATGCTCCATCCATCATCACTGTATGCTGCGTATACTTCATTTGCTCTTTTTGAAGAAATTTGAAATGGTAGTTTTTGAGCATCCGTCCAGTTATATCCAATCAATTTACTCTCAAAAATGTCAATTTGACCTTCAACAGTTCTATGCAATAACATTTTTGTACCATCATAACTTAGGTTGTTTGAAATGTCATCATCTGGAGTATTGACACCACCTTTCAACTGTTCAGGCTTGCTCCATTTTCTATTTTCTAAAGAAGACCCATAAATGTCTTTATCGTAGCTTCCTGCTATGTTAGGCGTGTGACCATTTGGTCTATCGGAAGTATAAATTAATTCACCTCCATCAGTTGAAACAGAAGGGGCGTAGTCGTTGTAGGCCGTATTTAGTTCAGGCACATTATCAACCCATGCTCTTTTAGGGCTTTGAAAAGCTCCACGAGCAGATTTGCATTCTCTCTTGCGTTGACTTACGAATTTCGTGAAATTATCGGCTTTACGGTAATTTGATTCAAAAGCTTCATAACTTTTAATTGCATCACTAAATTTACCATCTAATTGCAGCGCTCTCCCATAATAATAGTCAAGAAAAGGATCACTCTCAGGATCAAGTTTTTTTGCATCATAGAGATATTTGATTCCTTTTTGAGAATAAGGAGAATTGATATAAGAAACCCCAATTTTGTAATTTAATTCTCCATTATTTGGATTGAATCCTTGAGCAATTTCATATTGTTTAATTGCGAGCTCATAATTTAACTCTGGACTCTTAACAGCAAAAAAAGCTGCATTAGCTAATTCGAAAAGTTCGTCGCCAGCTTTAATCGCTGTAGTTGCTTTCTTTAATCCTTCCTTATTATCTTTGAAATTAGAAGACTTAAAGTCTACATTTTGAGCATTTGAAATAAAGCAGAGTACAAGGATTGCACTTGATATAATATATTTGATCATGTTCAATGGTTTAGTTTGCGCAGTTTCCTGCATAATAAAGTTTCCCAGCTTCTATCCCTAACTCTTTTGCCCTGTTCCAATCTTCGCATGCTCCATTCATGTCTCTCAACATTTCTTTTGCATTTGCTCTATTAACGTATGCAGAACCGTTTTCTTTATCCGATTTAATCGCAGAATTTGCAAAATCTAAGGCTTTATCGTATTCTTTTTTCTTGAAAAATGCACCACTTAAATTAGAAGCAGATGGAGAATAGTTAGCTTTTATTTGTAAGGCCTTTTTAAAATCTTTAATAGCATCATCCAACCTTCCTTGATACATTTGAACAACCCCTCTGTTATTATAAGATAAATGAAATTTTGGATCGATAGAAATTGCACGATTAAATGAAGCCAATGCACCATCGTAATCTTTCATCTTTGACTTTGTTGAACCTATATTATTCAAGACAAAAGCCATATTCGGATTTTTACGTATAACTGTTTCGTAATCTGCTAGTGCCTTACTGTATTCTCCTTTCATTCTATATGATGAACCTCTATCATTGTAGGCGTTAATCATATCCTTGTCCAATTCAATTGTTTTTGAAAAGTACTTTATAGCCCCATCATAATCTTGTTGTAAAAATCGAAGCGTCGCATAATTATAGTAAGCTTTAGGATTTGAAGCGTCTAATTTAATTGAAGCATCGTAGTCATTCTCAGCACTCGAATAATTATCCATTCCTTGATAGGATCGCCCTCTTTGAAAAAAAGCTTTTGAATATGAAGGCTTTAACGCGATTAGTTGCGTAAGCGTTTTTGTTGCGTCTTGATATTTAGAGGCTTCATTTTCTGCAACACCTTTATTGTATATCGCTGCGGTAAAATTAGGATCGAACTTAATTGATTTTTTAAATTCTGATATTGCTTGAGTGTAATTTTTCTCTGAGAAAAACTGTATCCCCTTGTTATATGCTTCTTGACTGTTTGCTATTGTTGCATTCTCAATATTTAACGTTGTAATTGAATCACGGTAGGCCTGTTCTTCCGGAGTCAGCTCGTCTACTTGAGAAAAAACAAGTGCAGATGCTCCAATGAAAAAGAAAGCGGCAACTGTTTTTAGTTTCATAGTTAATTATCGTTTAGATTTGGAGAGAACAAAATACAAACTTTGTACCGAATTGTCCATAGAAGTTATCAACATAAGCAAAATTGGTATATTAGCATTCTAAAATGAAATTATGGCGAAAGAGGCATATATTGTAGATGGAATTAGAACGGCAATTGGAAGCTTCGGAGGGACATTGGCGTCAATAAGAACGGATGATCTTGGTGCTATAGTAATTAAGGAATTAATGAATCGAAATCCTAGATTCGACCCTAAGTTAATAGAAGATGTTTTATTTGGGTGTGCAAATCAAGCTGGAGAAGATAATAGAAACGTTGCTAGAATGTCTGGATTACTAGCTGGTTTGCCCTGGCAAGTTGGGGGAGAGACAATAAACCGACTTTGTGCTTCAGGCATGGCATCAACAATTAATGCTTCAAGAGCAATAAAGGATGGCGCAGGTGATATTTACATATCTGGAGGTGTTGAAAATATGACTCGTGGCCCTTGGGTGATTTCTAAAGTCTCTAAACCTTTTGGTAGAGATGCTCAAATGCATGATTCTTCTTTTGGATGGCGCTTTATTAATCCTAGAATGGAAGATATGTATGGTGTTGATGGTATGGGCAATACCGCTGAGAATCTTGTTGAAAAGTATGGAATCGAAAGGGAAGCTCAAGATAAATTTGCTCTTTGGTCTCAAGAAAAGGCCACTGCAGCGATAAAATCTGGTCGTTTTTTAGAAGAAATTGTACACGTAAAAATTCCGCAAAGAAGAAAAGATGATCTAATATTTAATACAGATGAGTTCGTTCGTCAAGATTCAACAATTGAAACTTTGAGTGGACTTCGAGCCGCATTTAAGAAGAACGGAAGTGTAACCGCAGGGAATTCTTCAGGTCTAAATGATGGAGCCGCAGCTTTGTTAATTGCCTCAGAAGATGCAGTGAAAGGACATAATATGAAGCCATTAGCTAGAATTGTAGGTGCTGCTGTGACAGGTGTTGAGCCAAGGTTTATGGGAATTGGTCCTGTCTATGCATCGCAAAAGGTCCTTGAACGAACGGGACTGACATTGAATCAAATGGATATTATAGAGCTAAATGAAGCATTTGCAGCTCAGGTCTTGGCGTGTACACGTAAAATGGGGCTTGCCGATAATGATTCTAGAATTAATCCAAATGGGGGAGCAATTGCACTAGGACATCCACTCGGTGTAACTGGAGCTAGAATTCTTCATACAGCTGCAATTGAATTGAAAAAAACAAATAAACGCTATGCTTTAGTGACTATGTGTATTGGCGTTGGACAGGGGTATGCGACAATAATTGAGCGAGCATAACCCCAACCTTATGGAATATTTTCACGTTATTGAATAAAGATGAAAACTACGATTTACATATTGATATTTAGTATTGTCCTCCTTTCATGTAAGAAGGAAGCGACGATATGGGAAAGTGATTGGAGTTCACCTTTAATTAGCGATACACTTTCTTTAAATAACTTAGTGAATGACTCTACTTTAGCCGAAAATTCTGGAGGATATTTACTCGACCTTGATAGAACTTTGTTTGATTTAAACATAACAGAATTGGTCAATATACCAGATACTACTATTGCAGAGGATTTTGCGTTTGCAGGTACTCTAATACTAAACCCGGGGGTCAGCTTTGTTAATTCGATTGAAGAGCACAATATAAATATACCAGATGTTCAACTAAAAGAAATTATTTTAACAAACGGGTTTATTGATGTGCGAGTTGAAAACCCTTTAGGGACGGTTGCTATCTTTAATGTGAAATTGCCTGGTGTTGCGAAGGGTGGAGTAACCTTCGAGCAAACCTATTTCGCTCCGGCAGCGATTGGGGGTAATGTCGGTATTGTCGATCAATCAATTGATCTGGCGGGTTATTCGTTGGACTTAACAGGAGTTTCAGGAGGAGAATTTAATATGCTTCAGTCTCTAATTACGGTTCAAACAGATCCCTTAGGTCCAAGTGTTGAGATTACACCTTCAGATATTACAAAGGTAAACGCGACGTTTAGAAATATTAAAGTTGAATATGCTCGCGGTTATTTTGGAAACCAGATAATTTCTGACACATCAGATGTTTTAATTGACGCATTGAGTGCAGTTCATTCAGGGAGTTTGGACTTACCAGCAACAACGATTCAGTTTATCATCGAAAATGGTTTAAAAGTGACTGCAGAAGGATCTTTGACAACAGTCTCGAATGAGAATTATGCTGGAAATATTGTTTCTTTAACAGGCGGTAATATTGGTACAGCATTAAATTTAGATCCAGCAACTGGGTCTTGGAATTCTTTAGTTCCCTCCTTAAAAGTTGTTGAATTTAATTCTTCAAATAGCAACATTGAAAGTTATCTTGAAAATTTAGGATTACAGCATAAAATTGGATATTCGATGCAAATGAACCCTTGGGGTAATGTTTCAGGTGGATGGGATGAGGTTTTCCCGAATAGTAATCTTCGAATTAGAATGAAGGCTACAATGCCTCTTATGATAGGTTTAGATAATTTAAGTGTTAGAGATACATTTGATGTTTCATTGAATCAAGATCCTGAGAAAACAAGAGTAATCTCTGGTGAGTTAATTCTCCAAGCCAGTAATGGGTTTCCAATTTCGGGAACTATTAAGCTGCATATGATTAATAGTGAAGGCAACATTCTTTATACCGTTTCAGGATCAAATGCATTAAACTCATCACTGGTTGGAGATATGAACACTGACTTCGGTTTTTTTGTCGCAAATTCAGAAATGCATTTTTTCTTACCTGAAGAATTAATTGATGTTTTGAATGATGTGAAAGGAATAATCGTTGAATCAAACTTTAATTCTAACAACCCAATAACGGGAATATCGGAGCAACAAAATATTCCATTTGGTGCCTTTCTAGCAATCAAACTAAAAACGAAATTTAAAACTGAAAATAGATTTTAATGGTTCGTAAAATTTTAATATTACTTCTGGTGCTGCAAGTGAACTTTTTAGAAGCGCAATTTTTACCCATGCAATATGACACGCTCATAAATTCTCACGAATTAATTCTTAGTGGGGGAGTGGATTATTACGGTTCTTCAATGGAAAAGGATTTAACTTCAAAGTTTATAAAAGGTGGATTGATAACGTCTGAAATTAAAGATAAATCTCTCGCTAAACATGGAGCAATTAATCGCTTAGGTGGCGTCGGTTTTTCGAGATTTGAATACAGAAATTTTAACGCAACTCCTTTTAAAAAGAAAAATTGGGGGTACACCATAAAAGCTGGTTATGATGCCTTTGCTGGATTATTGTATGCAAAAGATTTTTATGGACTTGCACTTTATGGAAACGAGTCTTATATTGGAGAAACAATGGATATGTCAGGCACGAATTTGTCAATGATGACCTATCAAAAAGTAGGTTTTGGATTAATCAATAAGAAATCAAAATCGAATGTTTCGCTGAATGTTTACAATATAAGTAATAGAGTTCATGCAGATTTAAGAGAATTTGAAATTCGACAAGATGATGCAGCAGATACAATTAGCTTTCTTTTAGCTGGTGAATTTGAAGTGAAAAATAATAATAAATTCAATCAAGGAATCGGTTTTGGGGTCGATTTAAATATTTTTCTACCTATTGAATGGGGAAAATATAAAACTGCTTATATCCAGGTGAAAGCACAAAATATTGGTTTTGCATATATGTATGAAAAGCAGAAAGTATATTCTTTTGACACTAGTTTTGTTTTTGCAGGATTAAAATTGGACGAGTTAGTTGGTGAGAATTCGATACTTGGTGATTCGCTAAATATTTTAGATTCATTAGGTATTAATAGCACCGAAAAGACAAGGACGATTTTGCTTCCAGGGTATATTCAAGTCGGGAAAGTAGTAACAAATCTGACGGATAAAAAAATACAATCATTTTTCGGTATTCGTTTGTATCCAACATTAATTTATACACCTTTTTTATACGCTGGAGTTAATTACCGTCCAAAAGAATGGATAAACATTGGCGCGAATACTTCTTATGGAGGTTTCGGGAAATTTAAAACTGGCTTGTATGCAAGTGTTAATTTTAGTAATTATTCAATCGGACTATCTACTGAGAATTTAATCGGTGTTTTCTCCAAGAGAGGAAGCGGGGAGTCCTTATTTATACGATTAAGATGGGCAATTTAATACGTTTATTAATTTTTTTATTGATGACTAATTTTGGTCATAGCCAAATAAAATTCTTTAATTTTTACACGGATACCGGTGTGGATAAAGGAGAAGGGGTAGTTCAATTGGAGGATAGCAGCTATGTTGTTACAGGTTCTTCAAGTAGTTTTGTAGACGGAAGTTCTCAAGCATTCTTAATGAAAGTGGATTCATTAGGTAATCACATATGGTCGAAACATTATGGAGGTGTTGAATTTGAATCTGGCAGAAGAGTCTTGCATAAGAAGGGTGTCGGTTTTTATATCTGTGGATTTACAAATTCGATTGGGGCTGGAGGCTTCGATTTTTATTTGGTTAAGACGGATGAGTCTGGTTTATTTGAATGGGAGAATTCCTACGGCGGTAATGGATGGGAGAAGGTTCATGATGCTCTAATTACAGTTGATACTAATATTATCATGGTTGGGGAAACAAGCTCCAACGCTACAGATAATAAAGATATTTATATCATTCAAACAAACCAATTCGGCGATACTCTTTGGACGAGAACATTTGGAGGAATTGGCGACGATTATGCTACATCGATTTTAGAAATCGATGATACCACATTTATTGTCGGTGGAAGATATTTTAATGAGGATTCTCTTTTGACTAAATCATGGGTTTCTAAGATGCACGTTGATGGTACGGTTTATTGGGAGAATCAGTATGGTGTCAACCAAAATTCTTGGCTGAATGCTATGTATTTTGATGGCTCAATAGTTCGTGGAGTTGGAGGTACATCAGGAGATGCTATAAGTGGAGTGAACACATTGAACATGGTTATAGAACTAAATGGAACATACATAAGCGAGGTCATGTTTTCAAATGTTGGTGATAACGAATATGTTGGAATTGTGAAATCTGCTCCTTTTGGAGATTATTACGTCCCCTATACTGCGGATGAACCTGGAGGTTTTTTATTTGGTAATGATGTTATTATTCAACAGCGATTTTCGGACTTTATCTGGATCAGCAATTTTGTGATTGCTCATGAATACGATGAAACAATGAATCAAATTATTGAGACGAATGATGGAGAAGCGATACTTGTTGGGTATACTACAAGTTTCATCTCAGGAGGAAATGAAATTTACCTATGTAAAATTGGACCTGGAAATGATTACCCAGATGTGAATAATGATTTTGTTGTAAACAGCGTTGTCGGAGTTATTAAAGAGGAGCTAGATGATAAAATAAAAATCTACCCAAACCCTTCTAATGGTATATTTAATGTTTCGGTTAAGGACATTGATTTAAATTTGATTCAAGTATATAACACGATTGGTCAAACGGTTTACTATTCAAGCTTCAGCTCACAAGGCAACATTGATATAGTTGGGCTTTCAAGTGGTTATTATATTTTAGAAATATCGGGTAATTCAAAAATGATAAGAAGAAAAATAATCATTAGGAATTAGGCTACCATTCAAATGCTTTTTCAGTAAACCATTTTTCTTGTACCCTTAGTGTTTGTTCTATAATATCTCTAACGCAGTGGCGTCCACCATTGAATGGAGATTGATAGTGGCTAATTGATTTTATTTCAACAGCAGCATCTTGAGGACAAGCAGCAACACCGACAATATTCATGACCTGATAATCCGGTATATCATCACCCATGTACATTACTTCATCGTCACTGAATTTATAGGTTGACTTTAAATCGCTATAAGTATCCATTTTATTTCTTACACTCAAACACACTTCTTTCGCTCCTAAGCCTAATAGACGTTTCTTAACATCTTTCGAATCGCCACCAGTAATTATAAAAACGTTGTAGCCCATTTTAGCAGCATATTGCAAAGCGTAACCATCTCTAGAGTTTAATGTTCGGACATTTTCATTTTGATAAACACTAATATCACCATTTGTGAGAACGCCATCAACATCAAAAATGAAGGTGGTTATTTTATTTAATCCTTCTTTATAGCTTGTCATCTTGAGAATAAGTTTTTAAAATACTTGCTGTGATTGTATCGTAAATAGTTTTAGTGCTACCTTTCAATTTAATTGATTGCTGAGAAATCACTTTGAAGTCCTTTCTCTTTGCTGGACCTGTCTGGATATTAAACGCTTTATTTCCTTTCAGTTTTGCAATTGTTTCTTCAAGAAGTGGTTCAAAATGCTTGAAATCTATTTCGTTTTTCTCTGCAATTTCTTGCGCTAAATAAATAATATGATTAGTAAAATTGTTCACGAAAATTGCCGACAAATGCATTTCCGAGCGTTTTTCAGAATTGGCATAACTAACTTGTGAACTTATCTTATATGCAAGGTCAAACAGTTGAGATGTGAAAGAATCAGAATTACTTTCAATAAAAAAAGGAACATTTGACAAATCCAATAAGCGCCCTTTCGTGAAAGTCTGTAAAGGATAAAACACTCCGAGCTCTTTTCTTGCAGGAAGATCGTTTAAGTTAACTGCTCCAGAGGTATATGCAACGGGTATTTGTCCAGCTATTTCCTCCAATAAATTGGATATGGCGTCATCAGGAATACAGAGAATACATAATTGCTGAGGAAGCTGGTTTATTTCAAGAATTTCTTCCGCCCCTAAAATAGATGCTAACTCTTTTCTTGAGGTTTCATTACGACTGTATATAGCCGTAATTTGAATGCCTTTATCCTTAAAAGACATTGCTAGTTGTTGTGCTACATTACCACTGCCAACAATAGATATTTGTGTAATCTCTGAGCTCACTGAATATCAAATCTATACAAGATCCCGATTATTTACCGTGACATTGCTTATATTTTTTACCACTTCCACATGGACATGGTTCATTTCGTCCAACTTTTTTCTCTGCAATAACAGGTTTTTGTTTTACTGCTTGTTGCTGATTTCCTGAGCTTGCAATTGCTTGATCATAACCTTCTCTTGTTGGAATAGGTGTATCACTCGAAGACGTCGTTTTTGCTTGGTTGTAATTGCTTTGGCTTGTAACTTCTTTGTTCGTTGTTTGAATGGCTTCTTTTGTAACAGGAATATTTAATTTCATAAGCAATTCCATCGTTTCGGTATTCATTCTAGATAGCATTACCTTGAAAAGATTGAAAGATTCTAACTTGTAAACAAGTAAAGGATCTTTTTGCTCATATTGAGCATGACTAACAGCAGAACGAAGTTCATCCATTTCTCTCAAATGTTCCTTCCATTCATTGTCAATCATACCAAGAATAACATTCTTTTCAAATGCTTGTGAAATATTACTACCATTGCTATTGTATGCTTCCTTTAAGTTGATTACCAATTGCATTTCTTTTCTTCCATCCGTTAAAGGGAAAACGATATTTTGGTACTTATCAGCCATTGTTTCATAAACATGCTTTATTTGAGGCATTGCACTTTCAGCGATTTTTGCATTTTTACGAAGATAATTTTCGCGAATAGCATCGTAAGTTTTATTGATTAGAGTAGCTTCATCTTCTATTTTATATTCTGAACTTGAAACAGGTGATTCAGTTTCGACAACACGAATTAATTCTAAATTAAAGTCATCAAAATTTTCTTTTGTGTGCCCCATAACAATAGAATCACTAACGTCATAGAACATATTGTCAATATCAATATCTAATCGTTCACCAAACAATGCATTTTTACGTTTTCGGTAAATAGCCTTTCGTTGAGCATTCATAACATCATCGTACTCTAAAAGTCGCTTTCGAACACCAAAGTTATTCTCTTCAACTTTTTTCTGAGCTCTTTCGATAGATTTTGAAACCATACTATGAGTAATAACTTCGCCCTCTTTAAGCCCCATTCGATCCATTAATTTGGCAATTCTTTCTGACCCGAACTTACGCATCAAATCATCTTCTAAACAAACGAAGAATTGAGAAGAACCTGGATCACCTTGACGACCAGAACGACCTCTTAACTGTCTATCTACACGACGTGAATCATGTCGTTCAGTACCAATAATAGCTAGTCCACCTGCTTCTTTTACACCTTCACCAAGTTTTATATCTGTACCACGTCCTGCCATATTGGTTGCGATAGTAACTGATTGTGCAAAACCAGCTTCGGCAACAATTTCAGCTTCCTTTTTATGATGCTTCGCATTTAATACGTTGTGCTTAATTCCTTTTTGTTTTAGCATGGCGCTGAGCAACTCAGAAATCTCTACTGTTGTCGTACCAACAAGTACAGGGCGATTTTCCCCAACCAATTTTTCAATTTCTTCTATTACGGCCGTGAATTTTTCTCTAGCAGTTTTAAAAACAAAATCCTGCTGATCTTTACGCTGCAAAGGCCTGTTGGTAGGGATAACAATAACTTCTAACTTGTAGATGTCCCAAAATTCTTTAGCTTCAGTTTCAGCAGTACCAGTCATACCTGATAACTTATGATACATTCTGAAATAATTTTGTAATGTAATCGATGCGTATGTTTGGGTAGCAGCTTCAACTGTAACGTCCTCTTTGGCTTCAATCGCTTGATGTAATCCGTCAGAATATCGGCGGCCTTCCATGATACGTCCAGTCTGTTCATCAACAATTTTCACTTTACCTTCAAGAATAACATATTCTACTTCTTTTTCAAATAATGTATATGCCTTTAACAATTGATTAATCGAGTGAATTCTTTCAGATTTCATACTGTAATCACGAATAAGAGCAGCCTTTTGTTCTTGGAATGATTCTTTTTCAAGATTAGATTTTTCCAAATGAGCAATTTCAGATCCAATATCCGGCATAATAAAAAACTCACGATCTTCTTTTCCTGAAATTAAATCAATCCCTTTATCAGTTAGTTCAATGGTGTTGTTTTTCTCGTCAATAACAAAGAATAATTCTTTGTCAATTTTCTTCATTTGTTTACCTTGTTCTTGCATGTAGAAGTTCTCTGTCTTTTGCAAGTGAGCCTTAATCCCTGGCTCAGAAAGGTACTTAATCAATGCTTTATTACGCGGTAAACCTCTAAATGCACGGAGTAAGCTAATACCACCTTCTTCAAGCATTTTTTTAGCTTCCTTTGCATCGTTAACACCTCCCTCAATAACTTTTAGTAAGCGTTCAGCATCACTAAGGCATTCAGCAACAAATTTCTTTTGTACAGCCACGATACTTTCAATTCTTGGTTTTAATTGATAGAATTCGTGCTCATCTCCACGTGGTGTTGGACCAGAGATAATTAATGGAGTTCTTGCATCATCAATAAGTACAGAATCAACTTCATCAATAATTGCGAAATGATGTTTTTGCTGTACTAAATCATCTGGGCTACCTGCCATGTTGTCACGCAAATAATCAAATCCAAATTCATTATTAGTGCCGAACGTTATATCAGAAAGGTATGCATTTTTACGTTCATCAGAATTAGGTTTGTGTTTATCAATGCAGTCTACGGTTAATCCGTGGAATTGATAAATAGGACCCATCCATTCCGAATCTCGTTTCGCTAGATAATCGTTGACTGTAACAACATGAACACCTTTTCCTGAAAGAGCATTTAAGTAAACAGGTAAAGTTGCAACGAGCGTTTTCCCTTCACCAGTTTGCATTTCTGCAATGTTTCCTTTATGCAAAACGCTTCCACCCATAAGTTGAACATCATAATGTACCATGTTCCATTCAACGTCAACGCCAGCAGCAGTCCATTTGTTACTCCAAACAGCTTTGTCTCCTTCGATTGTTATGCCTTCTTTCTTTTTAGAAAGTTCGATATCTAAATCAGTTGCAGTAACAACAAGTTGTTTGTTTTCTGCCCATCTAAGAGCCGTTTCTTTTATTACAGCAAACGATTCAGCTTCAATTAATTCGAGAACCTCTTCAATTTTATCATCAATTGTTTTAGTGATTTTATCAATAGCATCGAACAAATCTTCCTTTTCATGAATTGGAGTTTGCGGATCTTTAGCTTTAGCTTTCAGTGCTGATAATTCATTCTCAATTGGCTCAATTGCTTTAGTAATTAATGCTTTGAACGTCGCAGTTTTCGCACGTAACTCATCGTCTGTAAGTTTCTGAACCGTCTCGGTATATGAATTTGAACTATCAATTAATGGTTGATATTCCTTTCTGTCCTTATTGGACTTATTACCGAATATTTTTTGGAGTATATTTAATGTCATTTATTATAAAATTCAAGCATGTAAAATTAATCAATCCAACGGTAATCTGTGGTTTTTTCATGGTTTTATATTGATTTGGACATAAATTATTCCAAACAATAGTAATATGACAGATTGTCGCAGAATGAAGAGTTGTGAATAAAGTGTTGAAAATCACCTCTCGAATTGATTGTATAAATAGAAAACAGAGTATCTTTGCAGTATGCATGAAATGATTTTAGTACTCGATTTTGGATCTCAATATACGCAACTCATTGCTCGTAGAATAAGAGAACAGAATATTTATTGCGAAATTCACCCTTGGAATAAATGTCCTGAATTGACTGATAATATTAAAGGAGTTATCTTATCAGGTAGTCCTTTTTCTGTAAGAGATGAGAATGCACCAAAACCAAATTTAGAGAAAATTAAGGGTAAGATGCCATTGTTAGGTGTCTGTTATGGTGCACAATTTATTGCGAATAATTACGGAGGTGAAGTATTGCCATCTACTATTCGAGAGTATGGAAGAGCAAATCTTTCTTTTCTAGATGAGAGTAATGAGTTGATGAAGGATGTTTCTTCTGGTTCTCAAGTTTGGATGTCGCATGGAGATACGATAAAGAATGTTCCATCAAATTATAAAGTCATTGCGAGTACAGATGATGTTGAATTTGCTGGCTATAAAATAGAAGGTGAGGCAACTTATGGAATACAATTTCATCCAGAAGTGTATCATTCTGCAGATGGTGCAACATTATTGCAAAATTTCTTAGTTACAATCTGTAATTGTAAACAAGATTGGACACCCAATTCTTTTGTAGATGAGACCGTTGCGGGTTTGAAAAAAGAAATAGGAAGTGATAAGGTGATTTTAGGTTTATCGGGTGGCGTTGATTCTTCGGTTGCTGCAGTTTTGCTGCACAAGGCAATAGGGGATCAGCTGCATTGTATATTTGTAGATAATGGTCTTTTGAGAAAAGATGAATTCCCCCAAGTGTTAGAGTCATATGAGAATATGGGGTTGAATGTTAAAGGTGTGAACGCAAGCGAAGCATTTTATTCTGAGCTGAGTGGCTTATCAGATCCGGAGGATAAAAGAAAAGCTATTGGAAAAGTTTTTATCGATGTCTTTGATAATGAATCTAAGATGGTTGAGAATGCTAAATGGCTTGGTCAAGGGACGATATACCCAGACGTTATAGAATCTATTTCAGCAACAGGAGGACCCAGTGCAACAATAAAATCTCACCACAATGTAGGTGGTTTGCCAGATTACATGAAACTTAAGGTTATTGAACCATTAAAATTATTATTCAAGGATGAAGTCCGAAGAATAGGTAAGTCAATGGGGATTGATCCTAAAATATTAGGCAGACATCCTTTTCCTGGTCCTGGACTTGGGATAAGAATATTGGGTGAGGTTACAAAAGAGAAAGTGACTATTCTGCAAGAGGTTGATCATATTTTTATTTCAACACTTAAGGAAGATGGTTTGTACGATGATGTTTGGCAAGCAGGAGCAATATTTTTACCAATACAATCCGTTGGTGTTATGGGGGATGAAAGAACCTATGAGAACGCTGTTGCATTACGTGCGGTATCATCCACAGACGGCATGACAGCTGATTGGTGTCATTTACCTTATGAGTTTTTAGCAAAAGTTTCAAATAAAATTATCAATCAAGTTAAAGGGATTAATCGCGTAACTTATGATATCAGTTCTAAACCACCTGCAACCATTGAATGGGAGTAAATAAAATATTGGCATGAGGATTGTAAAATTCAATTGTTATTTTTGAACTATGAGAAGTATACTGTTTTTTCTATTTATTAGCGTCTGTCAATTTTTTTTCGCGCAACCTGATAACTCAACAATTATTGAGATTGATGGTGTGACATATTATCAACACATTGTAGAGAAAGGAAATACAATTTGGGGCTTACAACAGGTTTATCATGTCACATCTGAGGAATTACTAATAGCTAATCCTACAATTGTTGATGGATTAAAAGTTGGAGATGTTGTATATGTTCTTTCCAAAGAAACGACTGCAACACCTGTGTTGACTATCAATTATCTAGTGAAGAAGAATGAAACGCTTTATGGTCTTTCTAAAAAATTCGATTTAAGTATTGATGATCTCGTTGCTTTGAATCCAGAAATTAAAGATGGGCTGAAAAGGGGACAGATGATCAAAGTTCCAAAAGTGGAAGGGCTCGAGAATGAAGCCTTAGAAAATTCAAAAGAGGATCAAGATATTACGGAGAATCCATTTGTAGTTGCATCAGATTCTAATACTCAGCAAGTAGAATCGGAACAAGTGACAATCTCATTTAGTGATTCAACAATTCTACATACGGTATTGAAGAAAGAAACAATGTATAGTATTTCAAAACGTTTCATGATTCCAGTTTCAAAAATAATGGAATTGAATAATCTAACATCAACAACTTTGAAAACAGGGCAAATTCTTACTATTCTTGTGAAGAATGAACGAATTGCTAAAGTAAAATTAAAAGAAGTGCCTGCAAGAGAAGGGTCGGGAGATTATCAATCAATTCCATTTGAAGAGCAAGATGTATATAATATCGCTATCTTATTGCCTTTTCACTTAGACTATGGGGCAAGCTATTCGGAGAATGTTTCTGACGTAGCGACTCAATTTTATATGGGGGCTCTAATTGCTCTTGATTCATTGAAAGAATTAGGTATCAAACTAAAAGTTCAAGTATACGACACAAAAAATGATTCTATTACAATTGCTGGTATTTTTGCAAAACCAGGTTTTATAGAAAATAATTTGGTTATTGGTCCATTATTGAAAGAAGAAGTAAAACAAGTTGCTAAGCTATGCAAGAGGAATCAAATTCAAATGGTTTGTGTTGTTGGATTGGATTCAGGAATTTTGGAAGACAATCCATTAGTTTATTCTACAGTGACCTCTCACGCTACTCTGGTTAGGGGAATGGCACGTTTCTTAGCTGAAGAAAATAAATCAGCTCCATTGGTTTTAGTAAAGCCTTCGGATAAGGAGGGAGAAATGTTATTTGATGTGTTTAGAAATGAATATGACAAGGTTGCAACAGCAACCTCTGCTATCTTGATAGAATCATCTATCGAAGGGTTTAACACACACATGAGAAGAAGGGCCGATTTACGACTAATTCTCCCAACAAATAACGAGAAGTCTGCTATGCAGTTTATGAATAACGTGAATCGTTCTTCTTTTAGGGCAAGTCCAGACAAGATAACGGTATATGGAATGAAGAGCTGGGTGAAGTTCACAAATATTAATAATATCTATAAAAACAAGTACCATTTTCATTTTCCAGCTGCAAATCACTTGGACTATTATACACCTTTTATGGTTGCAATGAATCGCAATTATAGAACTAAGTACGGAACTGACATGTCTAGAGTTGCTGTTCAGGGTTATGATGTTTTGATGTATTTTTGTAACTCATTCTTCCTGAAATCTCAAGAGAGTAGACTATTGATGAATGATTTTAAACTTGTCCAAATATCCCCTGCCGATGGTTTTGAAAATTCAAATATTTTCATTGTAAAGCAAGAAGATTTTCAACTAATGAGAATAATATGGTAGCAATATGCAGATTCATGAGTTTTTATAATTTTAGTTCAATCAAAGAATAGAATGAGTTTAGAATTATTACTTTTTTTAATAAAAAAAGAATGAGAGAGAAACAGCTATTAAGATTACTTTATGTACTTTCTTTTATTGAAGGTGGAGCAGTTATGGGAGCGGAATTGGTTTCTGCTAAAATGATTGCACCATATTTTGGAAATTCTCTCTACGTATGGGCTTCTGTTTTAGGCGTTACATTAACCTCTCTTATGATTGGTTACTTAATGGGGGGCCGATTATCTGTAAAATCGAAGAATAGAGAATTACAAACTTTTAAAATATTATTGACCGCAGGTGTCTGGCTTTGCCTTATGCCCTCATTGAGTTTGTGGATTTTGGATATAGCTCTTGAAATGAGTATCGCTTCAGGAACTATTTTTGCTTTAGTTGTATTTCTTGTACCAGGCTTGGTTCTATTGAGCATGACTTCTCCGATGATAATTTCAGCCGTTAACAAATCGGTAGAAACAAGTGGAAGTACAACGGGTAATATCTATTCGATTAGTACCCTCGGTGGTATTATAGCAACATTTATTACAGGGTTTTATCTATTGCCTGATTTTGGAATCAGAATTACTTGTTATGTTTTTGGGATGTTGTTGATCCTGGCAGCTTCATTTGGCTTATTCAGAAATAAGAAAATTGTTTTACCCACTTCATCTGTATTATTGTCCTTATTACTATTCGCGTCATCTTTTACGGAGAATGAAGATGGAGGGAAATATAAATTACTCTATGAATCAGATGGTATGTTAGGGCAAATTAAAGTAATTGATGCTCGCTCTCAAACTTATACAAGAGGCTATAAGCAATCAAGAACATTATTTGTTAATAACACTGCTCAAACAATAGGAAATATTGACAGTCTTGATTATTCAGTTTGGGATTGGTCGTATTGCTTTCCTTTTTGTGTAAGTAATTATCCAAAGAATAGTAAGGTTTTATTAATGGGACTAGGAGGTGGAACATTTCATCATCAATTTAAGCGATTAGGATATGATATCGTAACGGTTGAACTTGATCAAAGAATTAAAGATGTTGCAGTTAATTATTTTAATGTAGATAACAACGAAAAAATAATTATTGATGATGCGCGCCATTATATAAATATTCAGAAAGAAAAATTTGACATAGTCACAATGGATCTTTTTTATAACGAGACCCCTCCATATCAAGCATTGACTTTAGAGAGTTTTCAGAAAGTAAAGTCATCATTGAATGAAGATGGTTTAATCATGATTAATTTTTATGGATACTTAGCAGGTGAAAAAGGCAATGCTGCAAGGTCATTAATTAAAACATTGAGAAAAGCAGGGTTATTTGTAAATGTTACAGCAACACCAGGCGAGGATAAATACCGTAATTTGATAATTCTTGCTGCAATCAAAGAGAATCATGATTATTCAACAACAAGGATTAGTGAGCCGGGATTACCTGAACTCGTCAATGTCGAAAAGAATTTTATTGATTTGACAAAATTAGATTTCTCGAATTCTATTGTTTTTTCTGATAATAATCCCAACTTAGAGAAAATGTATTTAGAAGCTGCATTAGAATGGAGAAAACATGTAACTGAAGGAAATGAAAAGTTATATGAGTCTGGAATTTCTCAATGGTAAGGAATAAAAAATTTAAGTGCCCTTAAAAGTCTGCAATCACGCTATGAAATTTATTGATACGTTTAATCTATAGCATGTCTAGCTATCGTGTATAATTTTTTTCTTTCCTACTAGTTCGCTAAATCTTGAAGTGCAAAGTTGTGACTTACGGCATTGATAATTAGTAATAAAGAGTATTATGTCTATTTTTTTTTCGTTGAATGACGAAGATTGAATGTCACCATTAAAATAGTCGGAAATTTAGGCAACCTTTTGCTTATTTTTAAGTTATCTTAGTAGAATCTAACTATTACTATTTATGAAAATTATCATTTTAATGCTTACATTACTTTTTGGTGGGCTAATATCTTACGGTCAATCTAACGATAAAAAATCAAGCTTAACGAACCGTTCACAATCAACTGCAATTCAACAACCAAAGAGTTCAGAAGCTATAAATAGTTCTAATGGACTAGGAGACACAGCAAATTTACAGAAAGAAGTTGGCGCGCTAGGAGTATTTAAATATTCTTTTCAATCAGATAAAATTCTTGAAACTGGAAAAGTAGATAGATGGTCTGTCAGACTCAAACAACATTTTCCACAAACAATTGATTTACAATTGACCTCTTCGACACAATTTGTGGAAGTTACCTTAATTAATACCCACTCTGAACAAGAACTTTTAGAGATTGTTCAATGGTTTAACTTCTTAAATTACTCGATAAATGAGTAATGGAATAAAACCAATACTCAAACCAAACCTATTACACAATGAATTACATTTTAAAATTACTAATCCCGCTAATCATTTTCATTACGGTTTCATTTATTGGAAACAGTCAATGTAATACGAACATTTCAATTTGTACAGCCGGTGTAGCTGGACCGTTTACATTTGCGAATGGTTCTGCTAATCCATCTTCATGTTTAGATTTCACAAATGGCGCGGCTACCCCGAACTATGCTTATATTATTCTCTATATAACTCAAGGTGGAGATTTAAACTTACTTATTGATGGAGACCAAGCAACTGGTTGTTTGGATGTTTCCATTTTTGATATTACAGGTGTTAATGATCCATGTGCTTCCTTAGGACTAGCTACTGAAATTGGGTGTAATTATGCATCGGCATGTGATGGTTGTAATGAGTTTGGAACATCTTTCCCTTGTGCTTCAGAGGTTCCAGCTCCTGTCGTTAACGCAGGTGATGTAATTATGATTTTAGTTGAAGATTGGAATGCAACAATGACTAATTTCACTCTCGAATTGAGTAGCGTGGCTGGCAGTGCTCAAACTGGACCGCCAGATGCAACAATTAATCAACCACCAACGGTTTGTGCTACAAGTGGACCAATTCAATTAACTGCAGCAGATAATGGTGGTGATTGGTCAGGTCCAGGAATATCTCCAACAGGAGAATTCGATCCTGCTGCAGTTGGTGTAGGTACTTATACTATAAATTATACAATTGGCTCAGCTCCATGTGATGATGCTAGTTTTTCAACTATTGAAGTTATCGATTGTACTGTACCGACACCTTGTCCTTTCTATGAAAATACTCCAACAGCTGAACTTAAAGCTTGTGGTGGTCAGATGTACGATTTTTCTGTTTTGAATACTGCATGTCCTGCAATAATTAATTTCGATGTAGTCGGGAATTATGGGTCACAAGACGCGGGTGAAATAACATGGGAGGTACTTAGTGTTTTAACTGGAAACGTAGTGGCTTCCGGAGGTCCTGGGGGAAACGGTAATGGAATTTTAACTACTGTGAATGTAGACCCAAATGTAGAGGGAACAGTATTTAATTTAATTGTATATGACTCTTGGGGAGATGGCTTTAATGGTGGTGGAGGTTTCATTCAAATTGATGATAATGGAGTAATTACTGCTGGGCCACTTACAGGAAATTTTGGGGATGAATGGAATCAGGTATTCGCTTCAAATATAGACATTAGTCCTACCACGTTGACAGTTACTACTCCTGGAGGAGATATTGTAAATAATATTGGAAACTGTGCTGATCATTCTCTTCAGTTTATGCTGAATAACGCTAATTTTTGTACACCAATTAATATTGATTTGCCATGGGAAATAGTTTGTGATATAACCGGAAGTGTTATTTCAAGTGGAGTTCAACCAGTAATTATATATCCGCAGATTCCTTCATCTTCAGGAGATATAGTAGATATTACATGGAATGCTGTAACGTGTCAATGGGATGTTTCACCTCAAAATGATTGTGATTTTTTAGACATAGGTCTCGTGTTTGCAATAACTCCTGATCCTTCCGCTTGGCCAGCGAATACATGCGTGAATGGGAATCAAGACTTTACTATTGATTATATTGGCGCACAGGGAAGTCCCGATTGTTGTTCTACAGGTGGTGCACTTGTACCGATTATATACAATGCGACTACTAATATCGCTGATCCAGTCGTTGCCAATTCGATTTATGGAGGTCAAAATAATTCTGCTTACACCGTTATTCCTGCAAGTACGATAGGAGGAGATGCAACTTCATTTGATGTTACAATCGATTGGGATGGTTTCTGTTACAATACTCCGGATAATAATCCAGATGAGACTTATTATGTTGCTGTATGGGTAGATGGCGTTCAAGTGATTTTAAATGGTCCTTTGACTGGTGGAGGTCCTGGCACAATGACGATTGATGAAACGGATCTTGCTGCAGCGGGAGTTACTTATAATCAAAACAGTGTTATTGAAATTTACATGTTACCAAATAATTTTTGGGTTGACCCTTGTGGATTTCCCTTTACACCTTGTCCAATTTATACCGTTTTTAATCCGTCCGCAAGTTGCACTCCTTCAACAGATGGTGAATGGACTATGAGTCAATTTGATGTAATTGTTAATGTTACATTTATTGAAATGACAAGTGGCCCAGCAGTTTGTACTTTTGTCACTCCTAGTCCTTATACATGTTGTATCATTGATCTGCCTACAGCTTCGAACCCAGCAAATATTAATGTAGAATGTAGTGGAGGAGCTCCAGCAGTAGATGTTTCAGTTGTAACAGATGAGGCTAGTCCTTGTAATCCGGTTGTTACATTTGAAGGAGATGCATCGGATGGATTGAGTTGTCCAGAAACTATTACAAGGACTTATAGAATTACAGACGATTGTGGGAATTTTACAGATGTTCAACAGTTGATTATTATTGGTGATGTTACACCGCCTGTTTTATTTGCACCCCCAGCAGCTGTCACGGTTCAATGTGGAGCTATTCCTCCTATGGTTAATCTTAATTGGACGGATAATTGCGATGGCGCAGGATTTGTTCCAGGTATAGATGGAGCTCTTCTTGGAGGAAATTGTGGTGGTACAATTATTAGAACTTGGACTTATTCTGATGGATGTGGCAATTCAGATTCAGAAACGCAAATAATTACTGTAGAAGATATCACTGCACCAACATTCGCAGGATTACCTGGAGCTTCGGCAGTTGAATGTATTGGTGATGTGCCAGCAATGATTGATTTAACATGGAATGATAACTGTGATGGAACAGGAGTTGTAACAGGATCAGATGCCTCAAATGGTAATACTTGTCCAGAGACAATTACAAGAACATGGACGTATACAGATGCCTGTGGAAATATAGCTACCGTATCGCAAATAATTACAGTAGAAGATATCACTGCACCAACATTTGCAGGATTACCTGGAGCTTTGGCAGTTGATTGTATTGGAGATGTTCCAGCAATGATAGATCTTACATGGAATGATAACTGTGATGGAACAGGAGTTGTAACAGGATCAGATATCTCAGATGGTAACACTTGTCCAGAGACAATTACAAGAACATGGTCCTTTACAGATGCCTGTGGAAATATAGCTACCGTATCGCAAATAATTACAGTAGAAGATATCACTGCACCAACATTTGCAG